>ENA-OQAA01000117-OQAA01000117.1-human-gut-metagenome-genome-assembly--contig:-NODE-117-length-56349-cov-5.707161_pt1 | contig 56349 bp, 61 predicted proteins | sample MGYA00242489_ERZ504515 | MGnify/ENA primary metagenome ERZ504515 (study PRJEB26092, sample SAMD00036237) | human gut metagenome | host: Homo sapiens | study: EMG produced TPA metagenomics assembly of... | reverse complement strand
ACTCTGATTCAATGAAATATTCACTCAATCCAAAATTGGCTTCAGTAAGATGTTTGACATATCCTTTGATATCTCTTAAGAGTTTTGCATGGTCTTTTCCTACCATCATTGCTACCTCTCTACTGTCTGTGAGTAGCTGACCGTTCTGTTCGAATACTGTTAAATTGTTCATTTGATCTACTTTCTGTTTTTAACATTTCATTTTCGCATTTCATGCGACGAATTGACTAAAAAAAAATGCTATTCACTTCGTTCCTGTTCAGATTTAACTCTTTAGAAATAACATCAGCTTCACCTATCGTAAATGTTTGACCATCCGCCGATAACTTTCTGTAGAATGTAGACCTGTCGATTCCGATCTTTTTCGACATACTTTCAGCATTTATGCCGATCTCGACCATTTTCGCTCTGAGTTTGTTTACATTTACCACTCTATCATCTCCTTTCTTTTTCGCATTTCATGCGACTAATTGTATATTACAATGCCTTGTCTTAAAAGTCAATACTGTTTTTGCATTTTATGCGATTTTTTTTTGTTTTTCGAATAAAAGCAGTTGCGTATTTGCGAATAATATATTATAATACGTATATAAGGTGGTGAACAAAATGACGATAGGACAAAGAATTAAAAACAGAAGACTCTACTTAGGTTTAAGCGTTGATGAAGTTGCTTTAAAACTTGGAAAAAATCGCGCAACGATATATAGATATGAAAAAGATGATATCAAAGATTTGCCAATTACAGTACTCGAGCCGTTAGCCAACGTACTAGAAACCACTCCTGCTGATTTGATGGGATGGGATGGTTCTAGCGATAAAGGCATCGAAAACGTATTTGTAAACGATAGTATTGAAAATATAATTGATAACATCAGTGCATTTTCTTCAACGGAAAAGAATCATTTCAAAAAATATCTAAAATTAGTTGAAGTAAACAGAAAAAAGGCAGACAATTATATCGAACAGCTGTTATCCATTCAGCAAATGATGATGATTTGTCAGTAATGGCAGCTCATGAGCGTACAGATATTAAAGTAACAAATGAAATGAGAAAACATGATGATGACATCATGATGAATGACTCTGAATGGGAGTGATACGATGACAATTTATGAGGAACTTTTAGAAGAGGCGAAAAATAGCGGACTCGTAGTCCGTGAGAAGCCTCTGTCTGGGAGTGATGGACGAATATTCAGAAATAGAATTGCAATATCTGATAGGTTAAGAACATCAACAGAAAAAGCGTGTGTACTCGCAGAAGAAATGGGACATCATTTCACTGCTGTTGGAAATATCATTGACCAAATGAATATTGAAAATCTAAAGCAAGAACAAAAAGGTCGATTACGCGGATATAACCGAATGATCGGGTTACGTGGTATCATATCCGCTTTTCATGCTGGATGCCAGAATCGATATGAAGTTGCAGAACATCTACATGTCACAGAAGAATATCTGCAGGAAGCTATTGACTGCTATACTGGAAAATATGGTGAATGTACTACTGTAGATAATTATGTTATTTATTTTATTCCTAATTTAGCAGTTATGGAAATGATATGAGCGCTACGGCGTTTATATAGAGCAAAGTGGTGTTAAAGTACAAAAGGAGGAGAATATGGAGTTCAACGAATCTATTAAACAATTTTCGGAACGTGTATCTATGATAAAGGATACTGTATCCACCGAAGAAGCAACAAAAATGTCTTTAATCGTCCCAATGTTCCAGATACTTGGGTACGATGTATTCAACCCGTTGGAATTTTGTCCTGAATACACCGCAGATGTTGGCATTAAAAAGGGAGAAAAGGTCGACTATGCGATTTTGGATAATGGAGAACCAAGTATTTTGATTGAATGCAAGAGTTGTTCTGAACAGTTAGACAAACATTCTTCTCAACTTTTCAGATATTTTGGCACGTCTCCTGCTAAGTTTGGGATTTTAACAAATGGAATCATATATAGATTTTACACCGACTTAGAAGAAGCGAACAAAATGGATTTAGTGCCATTTCTTGAAATAAATATGATTAACTTAAAAGACTCTTCTATTAACGAATTAAGAAAATTCTGCAAAGAGAATTTTGACAAAGAAAAAATATTCAGCACAGCCGAAGAATTGAAGTATAGTTCTTTAATAAAAGGAGTTTTATCTGCTGAATTCGAAGCACCATCAGAAGAATTTGTAAGACTTGTACTTACAAACATATATGACGGACAGAAAAATCAAAGAGTGATTGAAAAATTCACGCCCGTTGTGAAAAGATCGTTCTCATCATTTGTCAATGAAATAGTAAATAATAAGATCTCTTCCGCTCTCACAAAAGATAACGATGATGCAAAAAATGAAGTAGAAGAAACACCTGTAGAGCCAGTATCAAAAATCGTGACTACAGAAGAAGAAATTGAGGCGTTTTACATTGTGAGGGGGATGCTTGCAGGAACTGTAGATGTCAATGATGTTGTACATAGAGATACTGAAAGCTACTTCGGTATTTTGTACAAGGACAATAATCGAAAACCTATTTGCAGAATAAACCTCGACAAGAAAAACAAACAATTATTTATTCCAGATGAAAATAAAAAGATGGAGCGTTTTTATATCGAAACACTGAATGATCTATACGGATATAAGGACAAGTTGATCGAAGTGGCAAAAAGATACATGGAGCAAGATAAATAATATTATAAGCAGTAAAACAGGAGAAACAGTATTATGAAAAAGAAAATTATAGCAATGCTATTAGTTGGATCTATGGCATTATCTATTACAGCGTGCGGCGGAGGCAAAGAGCCAACAAAAAACAATGAATCAAAAGCGGAAAAAGTGGAAAAAGAACCGGAATCCGAAGTAACATATCAAAGCATTCTTGATGATTATACAAAGAAGATTGCCGACGCGACTCCAGGACTTGTAGAAGAATATAATAACGAAGCTGTCCGATTGACGGAGACTTAAATGCGCTTGCTGAATTATCAAATAGCAAGGTTGAGAAACTGGCCCAGATTTCTAATCAGGGAGTTTCCGAAATGGCTACGCTAATGCAGAAGAATGGAGATGAGTACAGTGTTTATGAAGAATGGTCATTGAAATTAACTGACGTATACACCCAATACGCAACGCAAATCACTGATGCATATACCGCTTCTGCTGCCGGAATGAGCACAGAAGACATAATGAATTCATTAAATTCTTTAGGAGAATAAAATAAAAACCGCCCCTGCGCCAACAGAGACGGTCTACATATCCGAAGATATGCAATCTGAAGCCAAGAATATTGTATCATCTTCGGAAACAGCTTGCAAGCGGAACGTTTGTTTTGCGCGGCTGTTATTTTTATACCTATTTTTAAATACTATTTACAAAGGAGTGATACAAGATGCAAGAGAAAATATTGAGATGTGCCATCTATATCCGCGTCTCCACATTTGAGCAGAGCGTACATGGCAAGTCTCTGCAAGCACAGAAAGAATGCCTGGAGCAATACGCAACAGACAACAATATGTCTATAGTAGGCGTCTATGCGGACGAGGGAAAGACTGCCAGAAAAGAATTGAAGAAAAGAAAAGCCATACACGCTCTTGTAGAGGACGTAAAAAGGGATAAAATTGATGTGATAATTTTCTGGAGACTCGACAGATGGTTTCGAAATCTGTCAGATTTCTATAAGGTCCAGGATGTACTTGATGAGCATGGAGTGCGATGGATCTCTGTATCCGAGCCTGGGATAAATATGGAAACTCGTGACGGACGTTTACAGTTAAATGTTGTGCTCTCAATCGGGCAGAATGAAGTAGATACCACATCCGAGCGTATTAAATTTGTCAACGAAGCATCTATACGGCAGAAAAAGCTAATATTTGGAGATGCAAATATGCCTTTTGGTTATAAAACAGGTGTTGTAGATGGAAAGAAATGCATGGTTAAAGATTCGGAAACAGAACACATGGTGGAAGATTTTTTTGAATATTTTAGAAATCATAACTCCAAGAAGGGCGCTATCCGGTACATGCAGGAAACCTACGGGATTGATTTTAGCTATAGCATGTTACGGACAATGTTATCCAGCGAATTTTATAAAGGGACGTACAGAGGATACCCTTATTGTCCAGCATACCTGTCAGAAAAAGAATGGGATGAGATGCAAACTATATCGAAAAGAAATATTAAAAACACGCCGTCTGGTAGAATATACCTATTTACAGGTTTGATGCGCTGTCCTGTGTGCGGACAGAAATTAGTTGGCACCGGATGCTCATCAATTATCAACGTAAAACCGGAGAAAAAAGAACATACTGCTACTACCGTTGCAATAGAGCGCTTAAAGACCATATTTGCACGTATAGGCATAGGGTAAGCCAGAACCTTATCGAAAAATATCTGCTCGAAAATCTTGAAAGAGAGTACGAAAAGTATAAGGTCCGCACCAACCAGATCAGCGAAGAGTTAAAAAAGCAAAAGAAAGCGAAAGATCCGAAAAAGCTTAGAAAAGAAATGGAACGATTAAATTTGTTATTTCAAAAGGGGCGGATCTCTTTTGAATATTACGATACGGAATACAACCGGCTCGAAGAAGAATACGTGCACTCTTCCAACCCATGCCAACAAAAAGAAGAAGCTCGCAATACACGATACATAGAAGAATTGCTGCAAACTGATTTTCGGCAGATGTACAACTCTCTTTCGCTCGAAAACAGGCGTTCTTTTTGGCGATCCACAATACAGGAGATTTACCTAAATGATGACAATACGATTAAAGCTGTAGATTTTTTATAATCTGTTTTGTACTAAGTGTTTAGCCCCATTTGGAGCCGACAAAACGATGACTGCTGTACTTTCTGGTGAAGCAGATATCGGATTTATGGGGTCGGAAGCTTCCATTTACACGTATAACGAAGGCGCTTCTGACTTTGTTGTAAACTTTGCCCAGCTCACCCAGCGCGCAGGCAATTTTCTTGTTGCCAGAGAAGAGAGGCCCGATTTTGAGTGGACAGATTTAAAAGGAAGCACTGTACTTGGCGGACGAAAGGGCGGAATGCCGGAAATGGTTTTTGAATATATCTTAAAGCAACACGGTATGGATCCGAAAACCGATCTGAACATTGTACAAAACATTGATTTTGGTTCCACTGCCGCCGCATTCTCAGAAGGTCAGGCCGACTATACCGTAGAATTTGAACCCGGAGCCACATCCCTGGAAACAGGCCAGAAAGGATATGTGGTCGCTTCTCTCGGAACCGACAGCGGATACATTCCTTATACCGCTTTCAGTGCCCGCAAAAGCTATATCAGTGAACATTCAGATACTATTCAGGGATTTGTAAATGCCTGCAAAAGGGAATGGACTACGTACAGACACATTCTCCGGAAGAGATTGCCAAAATCATTGAACCGCAATTCCCGGAAACAGACCTTTCCACGATCACAACCATCGTATCCCGCTATTATGAGCAGGATTCCTGGAAAGAAAATCTGATCTTTGAACGTGACAGCTTTGAACTGCTCCAGGATATCCTGGAAAGCGCCGGCGAGCTGAAGGTCCGCGCTCCTTATGAAAAACTGGTCACAACTGATTTTGCAGAAAATGCCGGACAAAATTAGTGCTTCACAATTTCTTTTGGTTTTATTAACATTAGATTCAAATTTATATCACATTTTTTACACAATTTCTTTTTATACTATAATTGTTCAAAAGAACAGAACACTTTTTCATAAACTTTTTCCCCCTTTGAGTCACAGAAATGTGGCTCTTTCCTTTTGTCCTTTTATTCTTGCATCTTCTCTGATGCAGTGTTACTCTATAGTTAATAACTTTTCAGGAGGGAACACCATGATCGATAAGAAACTCATCCCTGTCAAAGGATTAAAAAAAGAACCCTTTTCAGGTTCTCATTTTGGAATGCGCTATTATTTTTGTGCTGACGATACAAAAGAAAACTTTCTCGTATTTGTATATCCGGAGCCATGGTCATTTGAAAAGACACCAGACGAACAAAAAACACAGAATACATTTCCCATGACCGAGGATGGAATGGATGCTGCGATTTCCTGGCTTTTGGAGCAGTACGATGCACGCAGGGATTTCTGGAACTCTGTTTCCAAAAACACGATGCATCTCGTCAATCAGACTTCCTAATTCTAAAAAATCTATAAGCTCCTTTTTATACTTTCATTACATTTAATTAAGATATTTTTTCACTTCTTGTCACATCTCATTCACAATTCACTGGTATTCTATATCTATCAACAAAAACAGAAGACGATGGCTGCACATGCAGCGCATCTGTGGTCATTGGACTTCGCCCAGATATTTATTTTTGACATTACCTAATTTTAGATAAATTTTCCCTTTTCTCAAGGCTGCACAGGATGAAAGTCCTGATGCAGCCCCTTTTCATATTACCGGATATATCCTTCCCGGTATGCCTTCTGTTTATTTGCCTCATACAGCTCTGCAAATACAGTCTCATAATAAGGTCTTACAAAAAATAATCCTGCCAGTCCAAATGAAATCTTTTCTAAAATAAACCAGCCGATAAATGAAAGATCTAATACGAATACATCCATTTTCTGCCCCATCATCATGCGGCGGCTGATCTGAAATGCCTCTTCTCTTGGCATTGTCGGATTCTCTGCCAGAATATATGGAATCATCCGATATTCATAGTGCTTGATAATCCCCGGCACGACAAGCAAAAGTGTCCAAAGTGCAGTATACAGATCTTTCAAAAAGATGGTCAATGCGATGTTTCCGTAATTTCCATTCTGAAATCCGAAAAAGATAGTTCCCGCAGACGGATTCTCTCTCCTGTTCTGAATAAAGAAACGAATGCCGCCTACATAGACCACGTTTCCCACAACAATCTTGATCAGAAGCAGTACCAATGCAATAAACAATGAAAAAACGGACCATAATACTCCAAACCAGTATCCCAACCCATCAAACAGACTTGACAACCAGCCCTGATATCCATAAGCAGGAAGAATATCGGTGTAATCTCTGATCTTCAACATGATCTCTTTTTTCGGTCCATCCGGTTCCATCATCAGCACAAGTGTCAAAATCAATGCCATGCCTACGCACATCCAGTAATTTTTATAAAAATTCATCTTTGCATTGTTTTTCAGCTGTCCTCTTGTCCAGTTCGGCATCTTTTTTCCTCCATTTCCGGCTCACTGTTTTGTTCTGTGGCCTGTTTTTTATTATACTTCTGAATGAAAGGAAAATCTACCGAATCCTTTGATATTCCGGAAAATACTTTTCAAAGCTCTTCTGCAGGCAGTCCCTTGTTTCTTTTTCCATCTGGCGATAGCGCTTCATCAGGGACTTTCCTTTTTCTGTCACCGTACATTTTCCACCACTTTTTCCGCCGTGCCTGCGCTCCAACAACTCATAGCCCAGTTCTTTTTCTGCCCGGTTGATGATCTTCCAGCCTTTGCTGTAGGACATTCCCATTTCCCCACAGGCATCCTTCATGGACTCCGTCACCAGAATGTGCTCCATCAAAATGACCAGTCCCGGTCCAAATACCAGATCTTCCTGATATATTTTAATTTTTAATGTCGGATGAAACATCTCTCACATCCTCCTATTCTTCTAAAAGCAAAATTCGTTTCGGGTCCACCTGTACCCACTGCGGGATCTGTGTCTGTTCCCGCTCCATCTTCATCCACATATTTTCTTTCGGATTTTCTCTGTTTCGAAATAAAATCGTCCACTCAAACGGCGCGCGTACCTCGCGGTCCACAGCCACCGGAATTTTATTCTCACTATCATGTGACGAAGCATCCGCCGGATGAAAATCATGCGCCCGAATTCCTACATGGGTGATTTTTTCTGAAACTTTCCGGTCTACCGTCAATTCCACGCCCCAATCCATTGCATACACTTTATGCATTCCACACTTTTTTGCTCTCGAAATATTTTTACATCCTGTCAGCCTCGCTGCAATAACACGCTCCGGCTGTTCAAACAGTTCTTTCGTATCTTTTGAAACCAGAATTTCGCCCTGCCCCATCACCATCGTTCTGTCACACAACTTGTATATTTCATCCCGGTCATGACTTACAATGATTGTCGTTTTTCCAAACTCCCGGAGATGTTGTTTCAACTCAAACTGGAGTTCTTCTTTTAAGTAACTGTCCAGTGCAGAAAACGGCTCGTCCAAAAGGAGCAGTTCCGGTTCACAAGCCAGTATCCTCGCCAGGGCCACTCTCTGCTGCTGTCCTCCAGAAAGACGGGCGGGATAGCCGGATGCCAGCTCTGACAGATGAAATTTTTCCATCATTTCCATTGCCCGCTCTCTTTTCGCCGCCTTTTTTCCCTGGATTCCTGCTTCAATATTTTGAAACACTGTCATATTGGGAAATAAGGCATAACTCTGAAACAAATATCCCACACTGCGTTTTCTGGGCGGCAGATTTACTTTATGACCTCTGTGAAACAATTCCCGTTTTCCCAGGCAGATTTTTCCCGAATCGGGTGTCTCGATTCCGGCAATCGCTTTGAATGTCATACTTTTTCCGCAGCCTGAAGCTCCCAGAATCCCGATACATCCGCCTTCTGCCTGAAATTGTATATGCAGGGGAAAGTTCTTGAGTTTTTTCTCAAAATTCACTTCTAATACGTTCATCTGTACTACCTCCGGCTAAATTTCTGAAATCCGTGCGTGACTGCATTCATTCCTGTCACTACCAGGAATGAAATGATCACCAGAATCCACACATACTGATACGCTTCTTCCATATTTCCGGCTGACACCGCGGAATATACTGCAAGCGGAAGCGTTCTGGTCTCTCCTGCAATATTTCCTGCGATCATGGCAGTTGCTCCAAACTCTCCTAATCCTCTTGCAAATGCAAGGATTCCGCCTGACAAAATTCCGGACATAGCGTTTGGAAACCATACTTTCCAGAAAATGCACCATTCGGACATCCCAAGCGTCCTGCCTGCATAAAGGAGGTTTTCATCTACCTGCTGCAGCGCTCCTCTTGCCGAACGGTACATCAAAGGGAACGAAATCGCCACTGCTGCCAATACTGTTGCCTGCCATGAAAATGCAATCTTTGTCCCGAAAAATTCCAGAAAAAATCTCCCCACCGGGCGTTTTACCCCAAAGATGTACAACAGGAAAAATCCTGCCACCGTAGGCGGCAGGACAAGAGGAAGCGTCAGAATACCGTCACAGACCAGCTGCAGCTTTCTGCTGCGGATACGCTCCACGCCATATGCGGCTGCCAGTCCCAGAAAAAAGTGATCACAATGGACACAGAAGCCGTTTTCATAGAAACAATGATCGGTGAAATCTCCATGTGCTCTCCTTCCCCAGTTACTCTGCATTCTTCTGAAAACCGTAGGATTCAAATACTTTCAGTGCCTCTTCGGACTGTAAAAACTCTACAAATTTTTCCGCTGCATCTTTATGCTTCGATGCGCTTACCACGCCGACCGGATAAATTGCAGGCTCTGCCAGACTGTCTTTCGGTGCTTCTGCCACTACTTTCACCTTATCTGTAGTCGCTGCATCTGTCGCATACACGATTCCGGCGTCTGCACTGCCCTCTTCTACCCATTTTAAAACTTCTGTAACATTGGTTCCGAGACTTGCCTTTGCAGACACTGTATCCCAGATTCCCAGATTGGTCAGCACTTCTTTCGAATACTGTCCTACCGGAACACTTTCCGGATCTCCGATTGCGATCACATTTGCTTTGGTAATATCCTCAAAGTTCTGCAGATCCAGCGTAGAATCTGCTGCTGTGATCAGTACGATCTGATTCTGAAGAAGATCTACCACAGAGTCCTTCTCCACCAATCCCTGCTCCGTCAGCGCATTCATCTGCTTCGTCGCCGCTGACATAAAGACATCTGCCTCAATCCCCTCTTCGATCTGTGTCTGTAATTTTCCCGAACTGTCATAGGTGCCTTTTACGGTAATATTCGGATTTTCCTTTTCAAACATAGGAAGCAGTTCTTCTTCATAAGAATATTCCAGACTCGCTGCAGCAGCCACCAGTAATTCTGCCGGTTTTTCCTCCTGCTTTGTTTCTTTTGTCTGTTCTTCTGTTTTTACTTCTCCGCATCCTGCAAGCAGGGAACCTGTCAATGCTGCCAGTGCCAGAATACTCCAGATTTTTCTTCGTTTCATCTCATACCTCCTCGTTTTGTGTTTTTCTTTTATTATACATCAAGTTATTTTCAAAAACAACTTGATGTGTAAATCGCGCAGGCGTTGAATCTCCTGAGAAATCAGCGCCTGCTCATTTCTTCTTTATTTCTTTTTCTTTTCATACGGTGTTCCATGAAGCGGCAGCTTCGTCTGGAACTCACCAGTCAGTTTATAATAGGCTCCCGTGATCGCCGGAGCTGTCGGGATTGATGTGATCTCTCCAATTCCGATTGCACCGTATCCCGGTTCTACTCCTGTTTTCTCGATGATCATGGACTCAATATGCGGCACCTTATCTGCCCGGAACAATCCCAGTGTTCCAAATCTGGAAACCGGACGCCCTTCCTTGATCTCATACTGTTCTGTCAGTGCATATCCCATTCCCATGACAACACCGCCCTCAATCTGGCCTTCCACACTGATTGGATTTACGGCTTTCCCCACATCATGGGCTGCCACCATTTTCTGAATCGTTCCATCTTCATTCAAAATACAGACCTGTGTTGCATATCCATATGCCACATGAGAAACCGGATTCGGAACATCACTGCCCATTTTATCCGTCTTTGCAAGATATTCTCCGTAGTATTCCTTTCCTTCCAGTTCCTGAAGTGAATGTGTCTTTAAATCTTCACACAATTTTTCACAGGCCCGTTTTGCCGCTTCTCCTGTGATCAATGTCTGTCTGGAACCGGATGTCGTTCCGGAATCCGGAGAATTGGATGTGTTTGCAGGACAGTACCAAATCTGCTCCACCGGAATCTGAGCGGTCTGCGAAACCACCTGTGTCAGGACTGTTCCAAGTCCCTGACCGATACAGGAAGCTCCCGCATGAATCTGTACCATTTTATTCTGCACCAGCAGACGGCATCTTCCCCAGTCCGGCAGCCCCACGCCTACACCGGCATTTTTCATCGCACAGGCGATTCCTGCATACGGCGCCTGTTCATAAATCTCTTTGACAGCCTCCAGTGTCTCTGCAATTCCTGTAGAGGCATCTGCGATCTGTCCGTTTGGAAGCACCTGTCCGGGCCGCACCGCATTCCGATATCGGATCTCCCATGGAGAGATTCCCACCATCTCCGCCAGCAGATCCAGATTCCGTTCTGCTCCAAAACAGGTCTGTGTCACGCCGAATCCGCGAAATGCTCCAGCCGGCGGATTGTTGGTATACACGGCTTTTCCGTCAATGTCAATGGTCTGGAAATTGTAAGGCCCTGCCGCATGGGTACAGGCTCTTTGCAGAACCGGTCCGCCCAGAGATGCATACGCACCTGTATCCGATACAACTACAGCTTTCATTGCAGTCAGATATCCGTTCTCATCACATGCTGTGGTAATATCCATCCACATCGGATGCCGTTTGGGATGCACGGTGATACTTTCCTGTCTGGACAGCTTTACTTTAACCGGACGCTTTGTCAGGTATGCCACCAGTGCGGCATGATGCTGTACACTGACATCCTCTTTTCCACCAAATCCGCCGCCTACCAGCTTGTTTTCCACAATCACTTTTTCCGGCGGAAGTCCAAGCATCATACTGCATTCGTGCTGGGTATCGTAGGTTCCCTGATCCGAAGAATAGATAAATACTCCGTCATCAAACGGCATGGCCACTGCACACTCCGGCTCCAAAAAGGCATGTTCCGTCCACGGAGTTTCATAATGTCTGGTCACTTTATATTTCGAGTTGGCGATCACTTCTTCTGCATTTCCTCTGACCAGATGCTCATGGGCGAGTACATTTCCATCCGGCTGGATTCCCGGATGAATGCGGGGTGCGTCCTCTTTTAATGCTTCAAACGGATCCAGCACCGGTTGCAGCACTTCGTAATCCACCTTTACCAATGCCTTTGCACGTTCCAGAATCTCCGGTGTCTCTGCTGCGATCAGACAAATGGCATCTCCCAGATAATGTGTCACATGTCCGACCGGGATCATTGTATCCCAGTCCGGTTTCAGATGTCCCACCTTCACAGAACCCGGAATATCATCCGCCGTATATACTCCGATCACACCTTCTAATTCCAATACCTTCTCTGTATGGATCGCCAGCACTTTTGCTCTTGGATATTCGGAGCGCACCGCACTGGCATAGATCATATCATCCAGATACACATCATCCGGATACTGCCCGGTTCCAAGAACTTTCTCCTTTGCATCCACACGCAGGATCGGTGCCCCGACAGAGACCACGCCGCTGTTCTCTTTGGCCGGAAGATCTTCCCGAAACATCTTTGCTGAGAGCAGGATCGCCTCGATGATCTTTTGATATCCGGTACAGCGGCAGATATTATTCCGAATGGTTGCCGCCGCCTCAACACGGCTCGGATCCGGATTCTGATCCAGAAGCCCCTTGGCGCACATCACCATGCCCGGAATGCAGAATCCGCACTGCACCGCGCCGACCTTTGCAAATGCATATGCATAAACTTCTTTCTCCCGTTCACTCAGCCCTTCCACTGTGACTACAGATTTTCCCTGCAGCTTGGAAAGCATTGGAATACATGCCTTTGTGGCTTTTCCATCCACCAGCACCGTGCAGGTTCCGCACGCGCCCTGGCTGCATCCGTCCTTTACTGAAGTAAGCCTTAAATCATCCCGAAGAAACCGCATCAGCTTCGTATCCTGCTCCACCTCATAATCTTTTCCATTTACATGAACCATCAGCATATGAAAACCTCCTTTGGGGTACTCCCCGTTTTATTCCGTCATGTCTTCTCTCCTGTCAATGTCTTTTAATTCTTCCGGCGCACACTCCACGATCCGGATCTTCTCTTCATATTGCTTCATCAGCTGTCTGCCGCCCGTATCCCCGGTCAGATGCATAAGCTCCTGAAAATACGTGCTTCCCCACAATACCGGATTTCCGCGCATTCCATCATATCCGGCACAGACAATGCTGTTTTTATGAAGGCATCCCTCGTTTAAAATCTTCTGGATTGTAGCAGCCTGGATTCCCGGCTGATCGCAGACCAGAAACAACACACCCTCCAGGTCTGGATTTTGTGAGAGCAGTTCCTGCAGCGCCAAACTGACAGAATGTGAAATTCCCTGTTCCGGCTGTCTGTTCTCTACAATATGGATCCCCAGGCGCTGCGCTTCTTCTGCCAGTGCTTCTCTTGCGGTCACGACCACCCTGGAAAGTCCCGAAAATGCTTCCAGCTTCTCAAGTGCATGCCGATAAAGAGGGATTCCCTGAAATTTTTCCGACAACTTGTCACTTCCAAACCGTTTTGCTTCCCCTGCTGCCAGAAGTGCCACTCCATAATTTCCATAGATCTGTCCAAACAGAGATACCGCTTCCAGCACACCGCCTCCGACTGCCCTTGCTTTGTCCGAGATTGTAACACAATGCTCTGGTTCACATCTGGCATCAATGTCTCCGATCTTCAATCCTTCTGTGACCTGTACATCCTTCTGGAGCATTCCGCGGACAATTCCGCTCATCTTGCATAGACCGGCTGCTTCCCGGTCCTGGCAACAAGCTGGCCTTTTTCTACGGTATCTCCGATTTCTGCCACAGGCTCCATGATTCCATCTGCACTGGCACGGATCAGACGCTCGGTTGTAAAGCCGCCTATATTTCCCGGAACTCCGGTATTTGGGATTGCTTCTTTTTCCCAGATCACATTTCCCAGTGTATGTCCTCTTTTTGTCTCGATGACACAGTGACAGTCTTTTCCTGCGTAAAATCCCGGTCCTACACCGATGACAAACGGCGCGTCCGTGATCCGGGTTCCCAGATTCTTCTTTGCCAGGATTGCATCCACTACTACATCTGGATGAAACGACCCGATAATATCTGCTTCTGGATCCACCAGTACCGGAATCTCTCCTCTTTGTAAGATCCTGTCTGCTTCTGCAGCATCCTTTACCAGCACCCCTTTTAAATCTTCCACCTCTGCCTCGTTTTCGTAAACTGCTCTGGAGAGCGCCACGCTTCGCCGCACGGTCAGCGGAACCGCAATCTCTGTCATCACAATCTGATGTCCTGCATGGTATAAGCGAGAGGCAATTCCTGTTGCCAGATCTCCTGCTCCTTTGATTACAATCTTCATTCTTCTTCCTGCCTTCCTTCTGCTGTCACTGTCACATCTGCAAACCCGCGTTTTTCCAATTCCCGGCAGATTTCCTGCGCAAACTGTCTTCTTCGCGTGGTGTCTGCTTTATTTAAAATCACCTGATACCGCATGGTTTCTTTGACATTCTTTTTCCCGCCGCGGCTTTCAAGTGCCAGCCGCGCAATATCCACTGCTGATATCGGGTCTGTTATCTTCTTCTCCAAAATTTCTGCTGCCAGCCCGGGACGAAAACACGCCTCCCGAAAGGACTTTCCCACTGCGTCCAGACCGTAAACTGCCAGCACCCGTGTACTTTTTTGATAGATGACCGGCTCCCACGACTCCGGTACTTTGCAGGGAAGCTTCTGGCTCCGTCTGCCTCGATCAAAAACAAATCCGGACCATACTTTCTCACCTCATCCAGAAGCGCTTCTGAAACACCTCTGACCTTTTCCGGATTATCATCCTGTTCTCCAAACCACACCTGATGAGTCTGCCCCCATCTTTGTGTAATGCGCTCTGCATCCGCACCGAGTAAAAAATGCGGTTCTTTTTTCATCCGTGTGGTCGTGGTCACTGCCACATTTTTCTGTCTTTTTTCCATTTCATCCGTAAGCCTGCGGATCGTAGTTGTTTTTCCTCCTGCTCCCACTACAGAGATCACTTCTTTTGCTGTCTCTGTAATCTGCAGTCCATCTAAGAGGGACTTCTTGATCTGTAGATTTCCGCTTTCCCATTTCCATATACTTGTCATGTCTGTTTGCTGTCTCTTTCTTTTTTTAGGGCTTCTTCATCAGAAGCCCCTTTCACTTTACCGAAATCCCACAGATCCTGCAACCTTTGATTTTACCGAATCAAATAAGAGTAATCCCTGCACACAGTTTCAATCATGCGTCCCAGTCCATCCGGAAGAGCTGCCGGTTTCTCCGGTTCCCAGATAAAGGTCTTCCCAAAGAAGCGTACCTTACAGCGTCGGGTCTCTTGATCCAGAACTGCAAATCCCTGATTCTTACTGTTTTCCATATCTGCTTCTGTTTCGAAAAGTGTGAATTTATCCAGATATGGAGCGCTGGAATATGGACAGAAACTCTTACAGTTGCCGCACTCATTACACAGATAATCTACATGGATGATCTGGTGTTTTTCCATCCCCGGTACCTGAATGGCAATATTTGCACGGTTTGGACAGACTTCTACGCAGTTTTCACAGATTGTCGAGCATCCCAGGCATCTGCCTGCCTCTTTTGTCTCTTTCTGTTCCTCTTTTAATACCCCTCTCTTGGCATAGACCTTTTCTTCCTCTGCCAGTTTATCAAAATCACACGCCAACACTTCTCCTGCAATTGCCTCAGCCACTTTTCGTCCGTCCCGGATCGCCTCTACAACTGTTGCCGGTCCATACAGACCATCGCCTGCTGCATAGACATTGTCATCACTGGTTTTTAATGTCTTTTCATCGACATATAATCTTCCCTTTTCCGATACTGCCAGACCGTTTGCCTGATACCAGTCTGTCGGCACTTTTTCTCCAACTGCAGCGATCACCGTATCTGCCGGAACCCAAACTGTCTCCCCGGTCTCTGTCACTCCTCTTCTGCCCGATACATCATAATCGGAAAGCTGCATCACTTTGCAGAAAAGCTGGCCGTTTTCCAGTTTTACAGGAGACAATAACTCTTTGAATTCCACTCCATCTTCCAGGGCCATCACCAGTTCTTCTTCATCCGCCGGCATATACCGTCTCGTTCTTCTGTAAATCAGATAAACATGCTCCACGCCTGCGTTTCGTTTTGCCGCTCTTGCAGTATCCATGGCTGTGTTTCCGCCTCCGATAACAACCACATGTTTTCCAAGTGAAACCTTACCGTCTGTCTGTTTAAATTCTGCCAGAAATTCCAGTGCATTTTTCGGCATTCCGCTTTCCAGCTTTAAGCTTCCCTGAACCGGAGCTCCCACTGCCAGTACGATCTTTGTATATCCCTGCTTTTTCAGTTCTTCCAAAGATTCCACCTTTGTATTGCAGCGGATGTCCACCTGCATCTTTCTTAAGATTTCCGCATCTTTTTCAATGGCATCCTCCGAAATACGAAATGGCGGAATCACGTGACGTACTACGCCTCCTAAAGATTCTTTTGCCTCAAATAGCGTAACTTCCATACCACCTTTTCTGAGGAAGTATGCAGCCGCCATTCCTGCCGGGCCGCCTCCGATGACTGCCGCTTTTCCTGCTTTTGTCACTGCCGGCACCGGAAGTTTTTCAAGCAGCGCCTCATATCCATTTTCTGCCGCTTTTAATTTCATCTCCCGGATATGAACAGGTGTCTCATAAAAGTTTCTGGTACATTTGCTCATACAGTTATGTGCACAGATCGTTCCTGTAATAAACGGAAGCGGGTTCTTCTCTGTGATCACTTCCATTGCTTCCTCATACTTTTCTTCTCCCACAAGCTGCAGATACGTTGTGATATCCTGATGGATCGGGCATCCCTCTTTACACGGCGCCACGAAACAATCCATGAGCGGAACTTCTTTTTTCATCTTTCTTGACGGCAAAGGCTTCATTGCCTTCACATGATGCGGGTCTTTCACCGCCTCTTCTGCAAGTTTTCCTGCAGATTCTGCGTCCACTTTTTCAAACGGAGCATTCTCCTTGTCCAGAAGCTTTGCCATCTGCGTCAGTCTCTGATAACCGCCCGGTTTCAAAAGAGTCGTTGCCACAGTAACCGGCCAGATGCCTGCATCCACAATTCTTTCTATATTATAGTAATCCGCTCCTCCGGAATAGGAAATACGAAGCCTTCCGTCAAATTCTTTTGCCAGTTTTGCTGCCAGTGAAATGGACAACGGATACAAGGATTTTCCTGACATATACATCTCTTCGCTTGGAAGCTCATTCTGTTTCACATCCACAGGGAACGTATTGGTGATCTTCACTCCAAACTCCAGATTCCTATCTTTCGCCGTATTCATCAGGCGTGTCAGCATCGGAACTGCATCTTCATACTGCAGATCATCCTTAAAGTGGAAGTCTCCAAACTGTATGTAATCATATCCCATCTCATCCATGGTCTTTCTCGCAAACTCATATCCAAGCAGTGTCGGATTGCATTTTACAAAGGTATGGAATCCTTTTTCCGTAAGCAGATACATGGCGATCCGTTCAATCTCCTGCGGAGGACATCCATGCAGTGTGGAAAGTGTCACGGAATTGCAGATTTCCGGCGGGATCTGCTCGATATCTTCTGTTGTCACGTGCTCAAACCAATCCGCATGCTCCAGTAAATATGCCTTGCAGTTCTTGAAAATCTCTGTATCTTCTGCGTGTTTCATGGAATTCAGGAAGGTATCCACCTTCGGGGACTGGATGCCTGCCAGATCATATCCCACACTGACATTAAACTGAAATCCATTCATATCTCCAAGTCCAAACTCTTTGGCGATCACTTTCAATAAGAACCAGGCTTTGATATACTCTTCCATTGCCTGCGGTACTGTCAGCTCTGTGGACCACTCGCAGTTATATCCTTCATCATCCGCCTTGATACACGGACGGTTGATGCATGCCGCCAGCTCTTCTCCATCCATGATCTGTACGGTCTTCAATTCAAAGAAACGACTGCCGGCATAGTAGGCTGCCACAATATTCTGTGTCATCTGCGTATGCGGACCGGCTGCCGTCCAATCGGCGTCTCCAGAGTACGCCCGAACATCGTCCGGTTATGTGTTCCATCTGCCCGGTACGCATGATGCTGTCCGAACACGGTTCCTCTTTTTTTCTTTTCCTGTAATACCCATTCTACCAACTGTTCAAATGACATCGGTGTCATAACTTCACTCATCCTCATGCCCTCCTTATGCGTTGATCCTCTCAGCCAGCTCTTTTGCCGCCTGTCTGCAGTCTGCCATCACTTTTGCTTCATCTATAGATACAAGTTCTCTGTCTTTCATCAATACTTTTCCATTCGCCACTGTGGTTACTACCTGTTTTCCAGTCATACCGAATAAAATGTGGCTGTTTGCATTGTCCCCGTTCATCGGTGTCAGCGGATCATAATCCACAACAATCACATCTGCAGCAGCTCCTTCTTTCAATACACCAAGCTTCTGCGGGAAATAACGCTCTGCAATTTTGACATTTCCGTCAAAAAGCATCTGCGGAACCTCTCCCCATGCGGCATTCGGATCACACAGATGATGCTTGTGCAGTACGTTTGCCACTTTGTAAGACTCTGTCATATCATGAGTATATCCGTCTGTTCCAAGTCCGGTCAGGATCCTCTGTGCACCAGTTCCATCGTCGGCGGACATCCGCAGGCATTGCCCATGTTGGATTCCGGATTGTGTACCACCATTGTGTTCGTCTCTTTGATCAGATCCATCTCATGGCCGTTGATATAAATGCAATGTCCAAGCAGTGTCTTTTCTCCCAGGATTCCCCAGTCCATCAGACGATCCACGATCCGCTTTCCATAATGTTTCAGACAATGATGCAGATCTTCGATCCCTTCTGCCACATGGATATGATATCCCACGCCGTCTGGCTTGTTCGCTGCCGCCAGCTCCATCGTCTCATCAGAAATTGTAAACTGTGCATGCATTCCCATCATGCCCGCGATCATGCCGGTATCCTCTTTTTGTGCATGACGGATAAACTCTGCATTTTCCATAACGGAATCTCTTGCCTTATCCTTCCCGTCACGATCCGAGATCTCATAGCATAAACAGGAGCGGACTCCGGTTTCTTTCGCAGCCCTTTCAATCTCATATAAAGAACCACGGATGGAACCAAAGCTTGCATGATGGTCAAATACCGTTGTCACACCATTTTTGATCGAATCAATATATGTAGCCATGGCGCTTAAATATGTATCATGCAAGGTCAGATTGCGGTCAATCGTCCACCACATCCCATCCAGAATATCTAAAAATCCTTTTGGGTCATATCCTTTGACGGACAGTCTCTTGCGAATGCACTGTAAATATGTTCGTGTGCATTGATAAAGGCAGGCATGATCACCTTGCCCTTTGCATCCAAAAACTCCGCATCCGGATACGCCGCCTTCACTTCCGAAAGCGTACCAGCCTTCACGATTTTTGTCCCGTCAATCACCACGGCCCCGCATTCCAGATATGGATTGTCCGCATCTCTTGTGATCATCCTGCCGTTTCCTAAAATAAGCATATCAACCTCTCCTTTTCTTTTTGAAAGTCTTCTATTTTTGTGCATATCTTCCAGAACCGCTTTTGCTGTTTATAGAATACCATCAAAACTGCACAAATGCAACACGATTCTAAAACTTTTTTTAGGTATTCTAAAACTTTTTTTAGAAAAACTATTGATTTTATGGACTTTTATGATATTATGAGTTTAGAAGCAGTTGTTTTTGACAGATTTTACCAATGTTTTTCACAAAGGGAGGGATGACTATGGATCATACACTCAAGCTTCTAAAGCAAATGGCGCATGGCATTGCAAAACAGTTCGGAACTTCCTGTGAAGTTGTCATTCATGATCTGAACAAGGATCTGGAGACCTCCATCGTCCACATTGAAAACGGACAGGTGACAAACCGCAAGTTCGGAGACGGACCTTCCGGGATCGTACTGGAGACCTTGCACAAAAACGCTGCCAAAGTACAAGATAAGCTTTCTTATCTCACACGCACGGAGGACGGCCGGATTTTGAAATCCAGTACCCTTTACATACGGGATGCCGATGAAAAGATTTCTTATATCTTTTCCATCAACTATGACATCACAGCACTTCTTACGATAGACAGTGCACTGGGGTCGCTTCTTCACACCGAACCGGAAACAGATACTTACACAGTCAGCAAGCCGCACTCGCCGCAGACGATCACACGCAATGTAGAAGAGCTGTTAAACGATCTGATGCAGCAGGGCGTGGCACTGGTCGGAAAACCGGTGGCTTTAATGACCAAGGAAGATAAGATCCAGGTGGTCCGCTATCTGAATGATGCGGGTGCGTTTCTGATCACAAAATCAGGAGATAAGGTCGCAAATCTTCTCAATATTTCTAAATTTACACTTTACAGTTATATGGATGCAGGAAAATAGCAGATCATAAGGAGGTTTTACACATGGAGACAATCAAATGGGCAGTCAATCATATGCCGAAGACCGAGGATGCCAACCTTCCGGTCATGGCACTTTCCGAGGTGGAAAAAGCCCGCACGTTCCACGAAAGTTTTCCGCAATACAGTGTCACACCACTCGTAAAACTGAACCACATGGCCGAAAAATTAGGACTTGGTTCACTTTACATCAAGGATGAATCCTATCGATTCGGACTCAATGCTTTTAAAGTCCTTGGCGGATCCTTTGCCATGGCACGTTACATCGCACAGCAGACAGGGAAAGATGTCAGCGAGCTTCCCTACAACATCCTCACTTCTGAAGCGCTCAAAAAAGAGTTCGGTCAGGCCACCTTCTTTACTGCAACCGATGGAAACCATGGACGCGGAGTTGCCTGGGCTGCCAACAAGCTCGGACAAAAGGCAGTTGTCCTGATGCCTAAAGGAAGTACACAGACACGGTTAAACAACATCCGAAAAGAAGGCGCCACTGCTACGATCGAAGAATGCAACTACGATGAATGCGTGCGCATGGCTGCCGATATGGCTGCCAGAACTGAACATGGTATCATCGTGCAGGATACTGCGTGGGACGGCTATGAAGAAATTCCGGCGTGGATCATGCAGGGATATGGAACCATGGCCATGGAAGCCGACGATCAACTTCATGAAGACGGCTGCGAAGCCCCGACTCATGTATTTATCCAGGCTGGTGTCGGATCCCTTGCCGGTGCTGTTCAGGGATATTTTGCGAACCGCTATCCCAAGACCCCGCCGAAAGTGGTCGTTGTGGAAGCCGAATCTGCTGCCTGTCTTTACAAAGGAGCTGTTGCCGGAGACGGAGCGATCCGTATCGTGGACGGTGATATGCCGACCATCATGCAGGTCTTGCCTGCGGCGAACCGAACACCATTTCCTGGGATATCTTAAAGAATCATGTGGATACCTTTGTTGCTGCACCGGACTGGGTCGCTGCAAAAGGAATGCGGATGCTCGCCGCACCGATCAAGGGAGATACGCCGGTCACTTCCGGAGAATCCGGAGCCGCACCGTTTGGAACGCTCGCCTGCATCATGTGCATGGACGAATATCAGGAATTAAGAGAACACCTGGGCCTGGATGAAACTTCCCGGGTACTGCTTTTCTCCACCGAAGGAGATACCGATCCTGCCCGTTACGAATCCATCGTATGGGACGGCAATGAACGTTAGATCAGGAAACCATTTCATTCATTATGTTTATCAAGGAGGATTTTAAAATGGATTTCAACAAAATCAAAGAAGCTGCACAGAACTATGAAGCGGATATGACAAAATTTCTCAGAGAGATCGTAAAATTCCCGGGTGAGAGCTGTGGGGAAAAGGATCACATTGAACAGATCGCCGAAGAGATGCGGAAACTGGATTTTGATAAAGTCGAGATCGATCCGCAGGGAAATGTACTCGGATATATGGGAACTGGAGAGACACTCATCGGATTTGATGCACATATTGACACCGTTGGTATCGGAAACCGTGACAACTGGGAATTCGATCCATATGAAGGATTCGAATCTGACACAGAGATCGGAGGACGTGGTACTTCTGATCAGCTCGGAGGTATCGTCTCTGCAGTTTACGGTGCAAGGATCATGAAAGATCTGGGACTTTTAAGTGACAAATATACAGTCCTTGTCACCGGAACCGTACAGGAAGAAGACTGCGACGGTCTCTGCTGGCAATACATCATCAACGAAGATAAAGTCCGTCCGGAATTTGTGGTATCCACAGAACCGACTGACGGCGGTATCTACCGCGGACAGCGAGGACGTATGGAGATCCGTGTAGACGTCAAAGGCGTATCCTGTCACGGCTCTGCACCGGAGCGTGGAGACAATGCAATCTACAAGATGGCTGATATCCTGCAGGATGTCCGTGCACTGAACGAAAACGATGCCGAAGAGACAACTGAAATCAAAGGACTCGTAAAAATGCTGGATGAAACATATAATCCGGAATGGGAAGAAGCAAGATTCTTAGGACGGGGTACCATCACAACTTCTGAGATTTTCTTCACTTCTCCAAGCCGCTGTGCGGTTGCAGACTCCTGCTCTGTTTCTCTGGATCGCCGTATGACTGCCGGAGAGACATGGGAAAGCTGTCTGGATGAGATTCGTGCACTTCCAAGCGTACAGAAATATGGGGAGGATGTAACGGTTTCCATGTACAACTATGACAGACCATCCTATACCGGACTGGTATATCCGATCGAATGCTACTTCCCGACCTGGGTCATTCCAAAAGACCACAAAGTCACAAAAGCTCTGGAAGAAGCCTACAAGGGACTTTACGGAGAAGAAAGGATTGGAACACCAGAGACTGCTAAGATGAGAAAAGCCCGCCCACTGACTGACAAATGGACGTTCTCTACAAACGGCGTTTCCATCATGGGACGAAACGGCATTCCTTGTATCGGATTTGGTCCTGGAGCAGAAGCACAGGCTCATGCACCAAATGAAAAGACCTGGAAGGCAGACCTGGTAGTATGTGCCGCTGTTTACGCTGCACTGCCGACTTTATATTGTAAATAAACTTTCAAAATAACAAGAAACACAACAGGCACAGCCTGAGTATATGGAGGAATCACACTATGAAAACATTACAGGATTACATCGATAAACTGAACGCACTCAACTTCAAAGACATGTACAACTCTGACTTTTTCCTGACCTGGGAAAAAACAGACGACGAACTGGAAGCAGTATTTACACTGGCAGGCGCACTCCGTTTTATGAGAGAAAACAACATCTCCACAAAAGTATTTGAAAGCGGACTCGGAATCTCTTTATTCCGTGACAATTCCACACGTACCCGCTTCTCATTTGCTTCCGCATGTAACCTGCTCGGACTTGAGGTGCAGGATCTGGATGAAGGAAAATCGCAGATTGCGCATGGTGAGACGGTTCGTGAGACAGAACATGATTTCTTTCATGGCAGATGTCATCGGAATCCGTGATGATATGTACATCGGAAAAGGAAATGCTTATATGCACGAAGTCGTAGATGCTGTGACAGAAGGACACAAAGACGGGATTCTTCAGCAGAAACCGACACTTGTCAACCTGCAGTGCGACATCGACCATCCGACACAGGCAATGGCCGATATGCTGCACATCATCCATGAATTCGGCGGTGTCGAGAATCTGAAAGGCAAGAAGATCGCCATGTCCTGGGCATACTCTCCTTCCTACGGAAAACCGCTCTCTGTTCCACAGGGTGTGATCGGACTGATGACACGTTTTGGAATGGACGTTGTACTGGCACATCCGGAAGGATATGAAGTCTTCCCGGAAGTGGAGGCTGTTGCTGCCGAAAATGCGAAAAAATCCGGCGGTTCTTTCACAAAGACCAACAATATGGCAGAAGCTTTCAAAGATGCGACATCGTTTATCCAAAGAGCTGGGCGCCGTTTGCTGCCATGGAAAAACGTACTGAATTATATGGAAACGGTGACTTTGCGGGAATCGATGCTCTGGAAAAAGAACTTCTGGAACAGAACGCACAGCACAAAGACTGGGCTTGTACAGAAGAACTGATGAAGACGACCAAAGACGGTAACGCGCTCTACCTGCACTGTCTGCCTGCAGATATCACAGGTGTCAGCTGCGAATCCGGTGAAGTCGATGCCAGCGTATTCGACCGCTACAGAACACCACTTTATAAAGAAGCCAGCTACAAACCGTATATCATCGCAGCCATGATCTTTCTTGCAAAATTTGCAGATCCTGCTGATATCTTAAAGAAGCTGGAAGAGAAATCCACACCTAGAGTTTTTGAGTAAAACCTGTTATACTAGAACACGATGCGAAATGGATTATATTCAAGGAGGGACTAAGCTATGCTAAAATATGTAGAAACCAAAAATGCACCGGCAGCAATCGGACCTTATTCTCAGGGAATCGTCTGCAGCGGACTTGCATTTTTCTCCGGTCAGATTCCACTTTCTCCAGAAACAGGAGAAGTTGTCGGAACGACGATCGAGGAACAGACCGAACAGGTCATGTTAAATATCAAAGCGCTTCTTAACAGCCAGAATGCAGATTTTACAGATGTTGTCAAAACAACCTGCTTCCTTGCAGATATGAAAGACTTTGCTGCATTCAATGAAATCTATGCAAAATATTTTACAGGCAAACCGGCGCGATCCTGCGTTGCTGTAAAAGATCTGCCAAAAGGAGTTTTATGTGAGGTAGAAACAATCGCATCAATCAGGGAGGAATAGATATGACAAGGAAGAAACGAATTGTCATCGCCCTGGGCGGAAACGCCCTGGGCAACACCCTTCCGGAACAGATGGCAGCTGTCAAGATCACAGCGCACGCCATCGTTGATCTGATCGAGGAAGGATGTGAAGTTGTGATTGCTCATGGAAATGGCCCTCAGGTAGGAATGGTCAACAACGCAATGCTCGCCCTGACTCACGAAGATGCACACCAGCCCAATACCCCTCTTTCTGTCTGTGTTGCCATGAGCCAAGCTTATATCGGCTATGATCTGCAGAACGCTCTCCGTGAAGAGCTCTTAAATCGCAATATCACCGATATTCCTGTCGCAACTATGATCACACAAGTACGTGTGGATGAACATGATCCAGCTTTTGCCTGTCCGTCCAAACCGATCGGACGTTTTCTTACAAAAGAACAGGCAGACGAAATGTCGCAGAAATATGACTACATTATGAAAGAAGATGCCGGAAGAGGCTACCGTCGTGTCGTAGCTTCTCCAAAACCACAGGAGATCATTGAAATCGGCACAATCCGGACGATGGTGGATTCCGGTGACCTTGTCATTGCCTGTGGCGGCGGAGGAATTCCGGTCATTCGTCAGGGCAATCATCTAAAAGGTGCCAGTGCAGTCATAGACAAAGATTTTGCCAGTGCGCTTCTCGCAAAAGAACTGGATGCAGATGTTCTGATCATCCTCACTGCTATAGAAAAAGCAGCCATTCATTTCGGGACACCAGAACAGACATGGCTGGATGATATCACAGTAGCTGAAGCAAAACAGTATATTGCAGAAGGTCATTTTGCTCCCGGCTCCATGCTTCCGAAGATGCAGGCGGCCGTAGAATTTGCAGAATCTGCACCCGGAAGGCAATCTTTGATCACATTACTAGAAAAAGCCAGAGAAGGAATTCAGGGGCTTACAGGAACCCGGATCCATCTCGAATAAAGGGGGACACCTTATTTATGAAACATCAGACAACCCGCTCTACCATTTTTGAACTAAGCGGAGTGCCTGCCCTTAATCAGGCATTTCCACTTGCACTGCAGCATGTTGTCGCAATGATCGTCGGCTGTGTAACGCCTGCTATCATTGTATCCGGTGTAGCCGGACTTTCGGAAGCTGACTCTGTTATTTTAATTCAGGCTGCCTTGGTCACTTCCGCACTTGCCACATTGTTACAACTGTTTCCATTTATCAAGACCCGGTATCTTACAATCGGATCCGGCCTTCCGGTCATCATGGGCATCAGCTTTGCCTATGTTCCGAGTATGCAGTCCATTGCCGAAGAGTATGATGTCGCCACCATTTTAGGTGCTATGATCGCAGGTGGTATCGTGGCTGTTTTTGTGGGACTTTTTATCCGGAAGATCCGCAAATTTTTCCCGCCTCTGATCACTGGAACCGTTGTATTTACAATTGGACTTTCTCTGTATCCGACTGCCATTAACTATATGGCCGGAGGGGTAGGCAGCGAAGATTATGGTTCCTGGCAAAATTGGCTGGTCGCTATTTTGACATTGACTATTGTAACGGTATTGAATCATTTTGGAAAAGGAATCTGGAAACTGGCATCCATTCTGATCGGTATCATCGGTGGATATATCATCGCACTGTTCTTCGGAATGGTAGACTTTTCTCCTATCCATGATGCTGCCCTCTTCCAGGTGCCAAGCCCGCTTCATTTCGGAATTCGCTTCGAACCTTCCGCCTGTGTCGCAATCGGTCTTCTGTTTGCAATCAACTCCATTCAGGCAATCGGCGACTTTTCCGCCACAACCAGCGGAGGAATGAATCGTATGCCAACAGATCAGGAACTGCAGGGAGGAATCGTAGGATATGGAATCTCCAATATTCTATTTTCTCTTCTCGGCGGACTCCCGACTGCTACATACAGCCAGAACGTGGGAATCGTTGCAACGACAAAAGTTATCAACGCTGTGTACTCGGCGGTGCGGCACTGATTCTGTTGATAGCCGGAGTGATCCCGAAATTCTCGTCTCTTTTAACGACAATTCCGTATTGTGTACTCGGCGGTGCCACAGTGTCTGTTTTCGCATCCATCGCCATGACCGGAATGAAACTGATCACATCACAAAATATGACATTTCGCAATACTTCCATCGTGGGACTTGCGGCAGCACTGGGAATGGGAATCTCACAGGCAAGTGATTCTCTTGCCAGCTTCCCGGACTGGTTTGTGATGATCTTCGGCAAATCACCGGTTGTAGTGGCTACATTGCTTGCAGTACTCCTCAACATTGTACTGCCCAAAGACAAAGAAGATGCAAACTGATTTGTACATTTGACAGTCTTTCTTACATAACAAAAATGTTCCCATCAGAAAATCCCGATGGGAACATTTTTGCTTTTACAGCTCCCAGAATGCAATCTTGGCATCCAAAGCTTCTATTTTTATTTCATAATCCTGCGGATAATACCTTGTAGAAAACACAGTCTCTCCATCATTGACAAACACTTCTACAGAAGAAACATCTGCAAGAATCCGGACGTTTCTGACTTCACTTACTTCCCGGAATCTAAGACTTCTTCCCGCGGATACGGACGTCTTATCCTGGCTTGTAAACTTCATCTCAAATCTTCCGTTTACATATTCCAGAACCAGTTCTTTTGCCAGTACTGCGCGGAAGTGATTTCCTGTGATATTCTGCACCTCTGCCTCAAAGACTTTTGTACCTTTCTTCTCCAGAACAGAGACTGCTCTTTCTTCTCCTCTGCGCAGTGCTTCCAGTTCTTTTACCGGCTGCTGAAGCACTTTTTTATCTTTGACATGCACTTCTCTTGGAAATGTAAAGCAGTGCTGCCATCCATCTTCCAGCGTCAGGTTTGTGTATTCCTCACAATCCGGCATTCCCATCCAACTGATGTGGATCCGGCGTCCATCCTCACTTTCAAAACTCTGCGGTGCATAATAATCAAATCCATAGTCCCAGAGTTCATAGTCAGAAAGCACATACTCGGAAAGGATATCCCCCTCTACCAGAAAATATCCGGACTGGTACACATTTCGTGCATTCCACACGCCGCCTTCCAGCCCCTGCACGGAAGTCGATAAAATCTTTCTGCCTTCTGTTTCAAAATAGTCTGGGCACTCCCACATATATCCAAATCGCTCTGCTGTCTTTACATCGCTTTTGTAGATCCAGTTCAGCTGATCCTCAGACTCAAAAATCAGCACTTTTCCTTCATCTTTCTGCGTTCTGGCTCCCTGCACCATGTAATACATGCCGTTTTCTTTCCAGACTTTCGGATCACGTACATGGCAGGTCAGATCCTGCGGATAATCACTGTTTCTCATCAGTTCTCTTTTTCTGCCAAAATGCTCTCCGTCCTCGCTGACCACCAGAACTGTGTTTGCCTCCCGGCCGGTTCGGATATAGTCAAATTCTCCGTCCTCAAGCTTCACATTTCCGGTATAATACAGGTACATCTTTCCGTCTTCAATAAACGCTGATCCCGAATACACGCCATGGCAGTCAAACGGCTGATCCGGATACAGGCTGACACCCTCGTATTTCCATTCGATCATATCCCGGCTTGTATAGTGTCCCCACATCTTCAGACCACCCGTTGCATTAAATGGCGAATATTGAAAAAATGCGTGGTAGATTCCTTTGAACTGACACAGTCCGTTGGGATCATTGAGCCATCCTGTCGGCGGCATCAGATGCAGCTTCTGGCGGAAACGGTCTTTGCCGTCTGCACACGCTTCTGCCGACTTTGTTAAACCTTCCAGATCTCTTGTCAATGCATTCATATCTCTATCTCCTCGTATTTTTTATGAAGTACCATCATTTTTTCTCCACAGCTGACATGATCTGCAGAAACCTTTTCCACATCATAGTCATCTGCATTGGTAAGAATCATCATCGTTGTTGTCTCGTAACCCTCTTTTCGGATCGCATCCAGATCCATCTTAAGAAGTACATCTCCCGCATGAACATAATCTCCGTCTGCCACACACTTTGTAAATCCTCTGCCTTCCATTTTTACGGTATCAATTCCTGCATGGATCAAAAGCTCTCCACCGGATGGTGTGGTCATACAAACTGCATGCCCCGTATCATAAATACTCAGGATCGTACCGTCACAAGGGGCTACAAGCTCCGCTGCTTCCGGCTCTACAGCAACAGTTGTTCCCAGGATTTCCTCCGCAAATGTGGCATCGGAAATCTCAGCTGTCGGAACAACTTTTCCGGAAACGGGACTTCCCAGAGTCTCTTCTGTGACAGCCTCTGCCTGTGAAACCGGAATTTCTTCTGCCGGAATCACTGCTTCTGCCTGCTCTTTTATTTCTTCCTTTTTATCTTTATAAAGGATAAATGATACCGCAAAGGCAACTCCGACTGCGATCGCCATCTCGATCAGATACTGTACCGGCTGGTTCAGACACAGAAGGATACCCAAAATACCTGTCACTCCGGTTCCTTTTGCTCCAAGGTGTACGATTGATGCATAGAGTGCACCGCATCCTCCACCGATACATCCTGCGATGAACGGCTTGAAAAATCTTAAGTTCACTCCAAAGATCGCCGGCTCTGTAATTCCCATAAATGCACTTAAAGATGATGGAAGTGCCAGCGCTTTGATCTTCTTATCTTTTGATTTTACTGCAACTGCAAGCGCTGCTGCTCCCTGTGCCACGTTTGCCGCACTTGCCAGCGGAAGCCAGTAAGTCACTCCATACTGTGCAAGCTGTCCCAGGTCGATCGCTGCATACATCTGATGGATTCCTGTCACTACAGTCGGTGCATACAGACCTCCCATTACGAGACTTCCCAATCCCAGAGGAAGTGTCAGAAGCCACTGGATACAGTTCAGGATCGCATTCTCCGCCCATACAAAGACCGGACCGATAGCTGCCAGTGTCAGATACCCTGTCACAAATACACTTACCAGAGGTGTTACGAACAGATCCAGTACCTCCGGAACAACCTTGTGCAGCTTTTTCTCAATCACAGACATCAGCCATACGGCAATGATAATCGGAATGATATGTCCCTGATATCCAACCATATCAATCTGATAGAGTCCAAAGAATACCGACTGCGTTGCTTTCACACCTTCTGTCGCCACAGTATACGCATTCTGCAGCGCCGGGTTAATTGTGATCATTCCGATTACAGCTCCCAGGTATGGATTCGCACCAAAAGCTTTTGCAGCTGAAAAAGCAATCAGAATCTGTAAAAAGGTATACGCTGTATTACTGAACAGATTCGCAAATACATACAGTGAACTGGTCGTGTCAATATGAATAAAATTGTTCGTATTCATAAAATCAAGAGAGTTCATGATTCCCATCAAAAATCCACTTGCCACAATGGCAGGAATGATCGGAACAAAAATATCTCCCAGAAGCTTGATTGCCCGCATAAACCAGTTCTGCTTCTGTACCGCTGCCTCTTTTGCTTCTGCCTTGGAGCTTGCTGTCACTCCTGCAATCTCAATAAACTGATCAAACACCTTGTTGACCGTACCTGTCCCCAGAATGATCTGAAGCTGTCCTGATGCCTCAAACACTCCTTTGACTCCATCTACATTCTCCAGCGCACCTTTGTCTGCCTTCTTGTTATCTGCAATAACCAGGCGCAGTCTGGTCGCACAATGTGCCGCTGAAATGATGTTCTTGCTCCCACCAACATAATTCAAAATTTCCTGTGCGGTTTTTTTGTAATCCATACCTTCATCCCTTTCTTTTTTCTTTGCAAGACTCACGTTTCATGTAATCGATTTCATATCTTGTAAGATTATAATAGTGAAAAAATGCCATTTGTAAAGATGGCATTTTTACTAATTTATATTTTATTTTTTTTGTATATTTTGCTAGATTTCTGTTTTACAGCAGTTCATATCCAAGCTTAATCTCTGTCGTGAGTGTCTTTCCTGATTCTACCATATCCAGCAGCAATCTGGCGCCTTTTACACCACTTGTCTGGTACCCGAAATGCACGGTTCTGATTCCGCCCGTAACCGCTTTCAGAAACTGATTGTCCCCAAATCCTGTCACCTGAATACTCCTTTGAGGCGAAAGCTGTGCAATTGCTTCGATCACTCCTGCAGCAATGGTATCTGTGGCGCAAGATATGATATCGATATCACTCTCTGATCTCAAAAGATCACATGCCTGCTCATATCCGGACTCCATTGTGAAGCTTGCCCGGCGCAGACATCCTTCCTCCAGCTCTCTGCCAACTGCTCTCAGACCATCCCGGAAGCCGTCTTCTCTGGCTGCACCTGCCGCCTTATCCTCTCTTGTCACACCGATATAAGCAATACGTCCGGACATTTCTTTTCCGATCTGTTCTGCCAGTTCTTTTGCAGCCCCATAATCATCATGGTAAATACAGCTGACCTCGTTTGTCTGCTGTCCGATTACTACGATCGGCACTCTGCACTTTTTCAGTTTTTCCTTGTGCGCACTGGAAAGGACTGTTCCTACCAGAATGATTCCGTCCACCGGATAAGATTCAAACAAATCCATGTATTCCAGCTCTTTGGACGGATCGTTATCTGTGATGGTCAGAAGCATCTGATAGGCTCTTTCTGAAAGTACCTGACCAATTCCCTCTGTAATCCTGCTGATCGACTCTGAATTGATCTTTGGAACAATCACTCCGACCAGGCACGCTCGTTTGGTGCGAAGCGTTCTCGCCTGTACAGACGGGCGGTATCCTGTTTCTTCGATCACTGCCCGGATCCTCTCCTTCTTTTCTTCACTTACGTATCCCCCGTTCATATATCTCGACACTGCTGCACTGGATACCTGCGCAAGCTTTGCAATTTCCTTTATCGTCATAAGTTCTGCTCCTGTGGATTTTCTTTTGACTTTATTATAGAAGTCTCCTCTTCTGTTGTAAAGTAGAAGAACGCTAAAAAGCAGGGACATATCGCCTGTTACGCAATATGTCCCTGCCCTTTTTATCCACGATTCTTAAAATTCAATCGTTTCTGTCTGCTGCTCGATATTATGCCGTCTTGCATATCCAGTCAGAATCATAGTCAGTGCACCGTCTCCTGTCACATTGCATGCGGTACCAAAGCTGTCCTGCAATGCAAAGATTGTCAGCATCAGTGCTGTTCCTGTGGCATCAAATCCAAGAACTCCCGTGATAAGCCCAAGAGAAGCCATCACCGTTCCGCCTGGAACCCCCGGTGCTCCGATTGCAAACACGCCAAGCAGTGCACAAAATAAGATCATGGTTCCGACTGACGGCAGTTTTCCATATAAAATTTGGGAGACCGTCATCACAAAAAATACTTCTGTCAGGACGGAACCGCAAAGATGAATATTCGCAAACAGAGGGATTCCAAAGCTTACCATATCATCCCTCAGTACCGGCTCCGACTTTCTGGCACATTTTAAAGCCACTGCAAGCGTTGCAGCAGAGGACATCGTTCCCACTGCAGTAATGTATGCCGGACCATAATGCTTTACAACTTTCCACGGATTGTTTCCGGAGTAAATTCCACCCACTGCATATAAAACCGCCATCCAGATAAAGTGCCCCACCATCACGATCAGCACAACCTTTAAAAAGACCGGCAGCTGTTTTGTAATCGTTCCTTCGTATGCCAGCGACCAGAATGTAAGTGCGATAAAGACCGGAAGGATCGGGATCACAATCTTGGATACGATCATCAGTACGATCTGTTGAAATTCATCTAATAGCCGGATCACTGTCTCTGCTCTTGTCCATGTTGCCGCAAGCCCCATCAGAATGGAAAATGCAAGGGCACTCATCACGGACATGATCTGCGGAATCTCCAGCTGAAATACAATTTCCGGAAGTTCTTTCAGCCCATCTACTTCCGAAACAATTGACAAATGCGGAATCAGTCCATATCCTGCTGCCATTGATCCCAGCGCCGCTAAAACGGAGGATACATAAGCAAGAAGAACAGCCACTCCTAATATCCTTGACGCATTTTTCCCGAGCTTCGTGATCGATGGCGCAATAAACCCGATCACAATCAGCGGTACACAGAAATTAATCAGTTCTCCTAATACAAACTTGATCGTGACGATCACATTCATGACCGCTTCATTTGAAATCAGCCCCAGCACAATTCCGATGATCACTCCCAAAAGAAGCTGAAACGGCAGACTTTTTAAAATCTTTTTCATTATTTTCATCCTTTCCTTCACTCTTTACAATTCCTACTTTTTCAGTATGTTTTAAGTATACTATAAATCTGATAGAATTACTATATTTTTTCTAATTTTATGTGGGAAAAATTTTTTAGAAGTCTTTTCGTATCGATTTGAAGGTGTTACACTATAAATAATAATCTCCATAAATTCACAGACTTGAAAGAAGGCACCGATTATGATCAAATTACTGGCAATCGATATGGATGGAACCTGACTTCCGCATCAGCTGACAGATCAGAATTCCCTGTTTCGCTACGTCATCTCCTCAAACGGAGCAAAGGTCACAGACTATCACGCGCAAAAGACGCTCTACCAGTCTGAAATTCCAAAGCAGACTGCTCTTTCTTTGTTAAACGCCTGTCAAAATGAGAAACTTGGTATCACTGCGCATATCAGACATGAGTATCTGCTGCAGGGACACAGCCTTGTTTTTCTGGGACGTCTGATCTATGGAAAAGATGCCAGAAAAGTCCGTTATGTCCAAAATATGGAACAGACGATCCAGGAGCTTTCATGTGATGTGAAAGAACTGCAGTTTTACTTTTTTCCAAAAACTCCATGCCGCAGCTCAAAATGCATCTTGCAAACTCCCCGTCTCTTCGTGCTGCCTACACCGGTCAGTATGCAGAGATCTTTTCATCAGAACCCTCCAAAGGGGCGCTCTGACGCATCTGGCCCAATCACTTGGTATTGCAAAATCTGAGATTGCTGCATCGGGGACTGAGAAAATGATCTGAGTATGTTTGAGGCTTCCGAAATGAAGTTTGCCATGGGCAATGCCGTTGAGATTCTGAAAAAAGAAGCCGATCATATGCTTCCGGACTGCGATCATAACGGTGTGACTGAAGGGGCTGCGTTATTGGAAATGATGACTACTTAAACCATCCTTTCTTTTTAAAAATCCAGATTTCCACTGCAATAAGAAGCAGACACACAACACAGATGATCCCGTACCCTCCCGGTGCAGTCAGTTCGGGCATATGTGCAAAATTCATTCCGTACCATCCTGCAATCAGCGTCAACGGCATAAAAAGCGTTGTAACAATCGTCAGCACTTTCATAATTTCATTCTGCCGGATATCGATCTGCGTCTGATGCATTTCTCTAAGCTGCATGGAATACTCTTTGAGTGTCTGCACCATGTCATACAATCGTCCTGCCTTCTCACAGAAAAGCCCAAAAAGCAATGCTTCCTGTTCTGTTTGATGTCTCGCTGCATTTTGCTGAAGAGTTTCCCCCATATCCGATAACTGTTCATAATACGCACTCAGCACAGAAAGTTCCTTTCTGGATAACAGGATTTTTCTGTCAAAATCTTCCATATTTCCCTCCAGCAGTTCCTCTTCCAGATGGGAAAGATTTTCTTCATAATCCTGCAGAAACAGCATGTCATCTTTGATAAGATACTCCATCCAGTCAAACAAAAGCAACAATGGCGAAGTACGCTCTTCATCCTGATATTCCCGGACTTTTTTCATCTCTATTTTGATATGATCCTGATTTTCAATAAAGATCAGCTGTTCCTCTGCAATACAGTACCCAAACGTGATCTTATCTCCTGTCAGCTTTGTTTTTCTTGGAATCGCAAATGTTCCTGTGACTGCCTGACGCAGACATTCTGCCTTACAGAAATGCACTCTGTTCAACGCAATTTCACCAAAATTTCTTTTAAAAATATGCGGATACTCCGCCTGAAATTTTTCCGGTGTCAGAATTCGCAATTTGTTTATACTCTTTTGCACAATCTCATCCTTTCTATTACAGCCTGTCCGGATATCTGCAGTTACTCTGCCTCATCCAATATTTTTTGTATGGTGTTTTTTACCAGTGTAAATGCCACCGGATTCTTTCCGCTGTTGATCACAATATCTGCCATACATCTCGTCGGCTCTACATATAAATAATGCATCGGTTTTACTGTTGTCAGATACTGCTCCACAACACCTTCCATATCACGTCCCCTCTCCTTGACATCGCGGATGATCCAACGCAGGATTCGTTCATCCGCATCTGCCTCCACATAAACCTTGATGTCCAACAAATCTCTCAGACGCTCATCTGCCAGAACAAGAATCCCTTCCAGAAGAATTACTTTTTTCGGTTCCACCCTCACAACCTGATCCGATCTTGTATGCTGTGTATAATCGTATACCGGACAATCTACTGCCTTTCCTGCTTTCAGGTTCATCAACTGCCGGATCAAAAGCTCTGTCTCCATTGCATCCGGATGATCATAATTTGTCTTTCTTCGCTCTTCTAACGGGATGTCACTCTGATCCCTGTAATAATTGTCATGATATAAAACTGCCACATCATCTTTAAATTCTTTCTTTAATTTTTTCGTAAATGTAGATTTTCCTGACCCCGTTCCGCCTACAATTCCTATGATAATCGTTTTCATATTTTCTCTCCATGTATTCGTTTTTCTTTTTACTATACCATATTTTCTTTCAGGAGAGTTACTCTATTTTGCAAACTCTTTTATCTCTGCTTCTGTTCTTGCAAACCGACCGACTGCTTTTTCTATTTTTCCTCCATGCCTATAATACTTTGCTTCCGTTTGCGGTTAATTTAAACCTGGCTCCCAGTACTTCTGCCGCTTTCCTACACATCATCATCCTGCCGAGAAAAATTTCAAAATATTCATACATTGTACAAATCTCCTCGTCAATCTGTAAATTCAATGCGATCAGATGCTTCTGCGCATTCACTTTTACAGCCGCACTTGTCACTGCATAATTCACACGATCGTGCTTATCAAAACTTGCTTTTTCTTTATTTCTTACACGATTTCTCCTGACATCTGTCTTATCCGCAAGAATCAACGCAGCTGATATTGCATCGATGGCCTCCCCTGTAGATTCATCATGATTTCCAATCGCTGACATAACAAGGATTCTGTCTCTCAGCGGCATTTTCAACTTTTCCAAGATTGAACATGCCAGAATTGCCCCATATTCCCCATGATTCTTTCGATTGATCACATTCCCAATGTCATGCATAGCCCCTGCAATCTCTGCAAGTTCAATCTCATGTTCTGTATATCCAAATTTTGACAAAATCATCCCTGCACGTTTTGCAACTATTGCACAATGTTTTTCGGAATGATCGGTATACCCAAGAATTCCGAGATTTTCGTTGCCCTTCTCCAAATACGCTTTTACTTCCTCATTTTGTAATATCTCTTTGTAATTCAATTCTTTCGCCTTCTCCAATTCCATTTTTCCGTCTGAAAATTTTTCTGCTATTTCTGTCTTTTTTCCGCATTTGCATAAGCAGCCTCATAAAAGCACTCCTGGGAATTCAATTTCTGTACATGAAGATTTCGATCCACATAGATTCCTTTTTCCGTCAGACATTTTCCCTTTTCATCATCCTTCATCATCGTTTCAAACATCCAGTCCAGCTGATTTTTTAATCGTTCATCCAGAACCGGGGCAGCCACCTCCACACGACGAAGCGTATTTCGTGTCATAAAATCTGCTGAGGCAATATACACATTCTCTCTTTCTTTCGTTCCAAATCGATAAATTCGAGAATGTTCCAGGAAACGCCCTACAATACTTATCACAGTTATGTTTTCTGTATACCCTTTGACACCTGGAATCAGACAGCAGATTCCTCTGACAATCATTTCAATCTTTACGCCTGCCTGAGACGCTTCGACTAATTTGCTAATGATCACCTTGTCTGTCAAAGAATTGATTTTAATTCCGATGTATCCTTCTTCTCCATTTTTCACATGTTGAATTTCTTCTTCTATCATATCCAACACTTTATTCTGTAAACATTTTGGTGCTACTAATAAAAGATGGGTTTCTTCCACTGTTTCTCCTCTTAACAGTGCTGCAAACACTTCAGCAGCCTCTTTTCCGATTTCTTAATTTCCTGTAATCAATGACAGATCCGTATACAGCGCAGATGTTTTTTCATTATAATTTCCAGTTCCGATCTGTGTCACATAGGACACTCCTTGCTCTGTTTTTCTGGAAATCAGGCATAATTTTGAATGTACTTTATACCCGTTTAATCCATAAATCACATGACAGCCGGCCTCCTCCAATTTTCTGGAATATTCAATATTATTTTCTTCATCAAAGCGGGCGCGAAGTTCTACCAGTACAACAACTTCTTTTCCATTTTCTGCGGCTTCCACCAGTGCATCTACAATCTGGCTTTTATTTGCCAAACGGTACAACGTCATTTTAATCGATACAACCGACTCATCCTCCGCTGCTTCATATAGCAGATTGATAAAGGATTTCATACTTTCAAACGGATAAGATAAAAGCACATCTTTTTCCAGAATCTGCGGAATCAAAGATTTCTTATCATTCAACTGAGGGGTTGGCCTTGGGGTTCGTCTTGGATAAAATAACTCCCCTGCATTTGTATTTTTCAGATAGCTCTGAATAGCAAAGACAAATGACAGATCCAATGGGACGTCCGACCTAAATACATGTTCCTTTTCCACGTGGATCGTTTTGCATAACGCATGCATCATTTTTTTATTCAGAGTTCCGGTAAATTCCATCCTGACCGGGTTCATCCGCTTTCTCTCTTTTATTAAATTTTCCATCGCATCTCTGTAATCCAGATCCTCGTCATAAATCATCTCTGTGTCAATATCTGCATTTCTTGTGACACGAATCAAAGATTTTTCTTTCACACTATAATTTTTAAAGAATTTCGGAAGAAATTGCAGAATTAATTCTTCTGAAAGCAGAAAGGTTCCCTTTCGAGTTGGAATATCGATCAATCTGCGGAACACATTGTTGCTGCATGGAATGATTGCAGTTCTCGTCTTCCCACCCTTCGACTCCAAAAGAGCGACAGCATAGATATCCTTATTCTTTAAAAAAGGAAAGGGCTGCTGTTTACTTACGATATTCGCTGATAAGTAGGGTGCAATTTCCCTGTCAAAATATTCCTCCAAAATTTTTCCTTCTTCTGCAGACAGCTTATTAAAATTGATCAAACGAATTCCTTTCGGCTCCAGTTCCCCCATCAATTGTTCATAAATAACCGTCTTTTTCTCCTCTAGCTCTCGTGTTGCCCTTATAATTGCTTTCACTTGCTCTTCACTTGTCATATTGGTTTTATTCTCACGAACAACTTCTGATACATCCATTTGATCCATCAGCGTTCCTACTCGAACTCGATAGAATTCGTCTAAATTTGACTGGTATATCGATACAAAAGTCAACCTCTCTGCAAGTGGGACTTTCGGATTTCCCGCCTCATTCAATACTCTCTCATTAAACTTCAACCAGGATAATTCCCGATTCATCATATATGGACTTTTCTTTATTTTTTTCTCTGATTCTTTCATCTAAACAGTTCCTTTCTATGTTTTTTACTCGCTTTTCTTCTACAAACGGCGGATAGCATCCGTTGCCAACACGGATCTTTCACATTCTTCCGGCAACAAAGTAACCTGCCAGCATAACGGACTTCCCTTCATATGCTCTGCAGCATAACTCAATCCATTGGTTCTTTCATCCAAATAAGGTCTGTCTATCTGATTTGGATCTCCCAATAAAATTATTTTTGTTTCTTTTCCGGCACGCGTAATAATTCCCTTAATCTGTGCCGGTGTCATATTTTGCGCTTCGTCTATGATCAAATATGTTTTCATGATGGATCTTCCTCTGATAAAGGTCAGAGCCTCTGTCTGGATGATTCCTCTGTCAAAAATTTCCTGTATTTTATCATTCAATTCCTGCTCATTTGAATATCGCTCACGATCACTGGAATCTACCAATTGTTCCAGATTATCCATAATCGGACGCATCAAAGGAGAAATCTTTTCCTGCTCATCACCTGGAAGAAATCCAATGTCAGAATCAAATAAAGCATTCGGACGACAGATCAGGATCCTCCGATATTCTCCAGATGGATTGTTTAACAATTTTCCAGTCCCACTGCCAGTGAATAAAAAGTTTTGCTCGTCCCTGCCATTCCTTTTACAATGACAAGCGGAGCTTTCTCTGCAGACTGCATCAATGCTTCCTGTAAAAAATACTGTCCTACATTCCTTGGACTAACTCCATATGGAGCAGCTTTTCTATAATCAAGCTTTCGGATCATCCCTTTCTCAACCCGCCCCAACTGAGTCTTTTTCGAAGACTGATCCGCTTTTAACAGAATAAATCCGTTTTCAAACAATTCCGGGCAAGTGTGATTCCCGCTCATATCACAGCAATATACACATTCTACCGGAACTCCCTTTTTCTTAAAATCTTTAAACAATTCTTCTGGTACAAACACCTCTCTCCTCCCCAAATACTGCTCCTCATGTACCGCAACCTGCTCTGTCCCAAAGTCCTCTGCCTGAATTCCAAGCAACTGTGCTTTGATACGCAAAAGAATATCTTTTGTCACCAGAATCACCTGTTCTTTCAGATCATTTGACAGCCCTACACAAACTTTCAGAATGCGATTATCAGATTTATGTTCCGGAAGATCCGGAGGCAATTCAACGTTCCGGTAATTTTTTTCTACACGCAGAATCCCTCCCCATTCCATACGCACCCCTTCCAGCAAATTTCCTTTTTCTCTGTGTGCGTCCAAAATCCGAATCACTTTGCGTACATTGGCACCTTTTTCTCCCTCTTCTTTTTTCATGTTATCCAACTCTTCTAACACTGTCATCGGAAGTACCACTGTATTTTCCTCAAAACATTCGACCGCATAGGGTGCCTGAATCAGCACATTTGTATCAAGTACATATGTTTTTTTTCATAAAAGACCTCTTCACATCTTTGTTTTTATTCCATCGCACAAACAATCTGCGCAATGTTCTTTTATAGATTACCTCTGCCTCGTATAATCCAATATCACATTTATATAAAATTTGGGTTAAAAGTAAAAAAAGATTTCACTTTTTATGTCTTCAAAAGTGAAATCTGAATACTTCGGCTATCCTTTTTTATTTATTCTTCTGTTTTCTTTTTCTCTCTATACCCTTTTATCCCTCAAAATAAAATCACAAAACCGCTCATCATCAACATACATACTAATTGGTCTTTTGTCTTCTCCGACATAGGGGCATTGTCTATCAGTACCCACATTCAAATCATAAATGTCTCCGACTTCACTGGCCGGTCCCCTTCCAGAACAATTTCAACTGGAAGTTGAAAACTTGCTCTCATTGCAAAACTCTGCATGGATGCCATATAAGCATCCTCTTTCCTCATTCTTCTATTTCTAATTCTTTCACAAAATTTTAACTCCACTTTTTCGATTTGTACAGCAGTAATCACTTTACATCAATAAATCGGTATTGTTATCGACGTTGAATCAGCGAATATTCGAACCGGCTGGTCAAATAATAGTTTTGAAACAACTCAATCGGTACTTCCCGATCTTTCTGAATCCCATACGTAATACCATCAGAATATAGCAGCGGCGTATCTTCTTCTACATTCAAAAATCGGGAGATATTTCCGTATGCAGAGACAGCTTTTAATTTCAAAGAAGTCGTGGTAATCTGAATATGATATTGCTCCTCCAAAACCTGATACAGGGAATTTTGTTCAAAATCATATGTTTCAATCTCTCTGAATAATTGATAAGGCAACACTGTGCTCGTCAGACATAATGGCGATCCGTCCGCAAAATAAATTCGCTCCATAAAAAAAACCGGATCTGCTTTTTTTAATCCGAGTTGTTCTGCCTCTTCCTTCGTACAAACACGAAGTCCGAATGACAATAATTTACGAGATGGTGTCATCCCCTGTCGGATGATTTCTTCCGTATAGCTTGAAATCGAAGTCAATTCCTGAAGTTTTACTTTTTCTTTCACACATGCTCTTTTTCCCTGCATTTTTTCAACATACCCTTGATGATACAGCTCATCAATCGCACGTCGGACTGTTACACGACTTACACCATAACATTCGATTAAATCAGATTCACTGGGAAGCTCTGCTCCTGGAGTAAGTTGGCCTGATTCTATCTGTGCAATCAGTTCTGCTTCTATCTGTGCATATTTTGGTGTTTTTTTCATACAAATTCCTCCTGCCTTGTATCATCATTATACTCCAAAAAGTACAGCTTTTCAAACCACTTATTATAACAAGTTAACAAATTTTCTCCTGATTTTTTGTGGATTTTATGAATTGTATTTTTCATTACTTTAACTTATTATAACAAGTAGAAAGGAGATGTAGTAACATGAAGAATCATATATTAGGTACCTTATATGGAATGGCAATCGGCGATGCGATGGGAATGCCTCCAGAATTGTGGAGTCGAAAACGTTGCCTGGAATATTACGGTAAAATCACAGATTTTTTAGACGGCTGTCCGGAAAATATCATTTCTTATCAATACAAAGCAGGTCAGTTTACTGATGATACAAGCCAGGCATTGACTATTTTAGACAGCCTAATAGAAACAGATTTTATTCCGAATAGTCAAAACATTGCCACACACATTTTAGAATGGGCCGAAAAGGAACATGCTTTTAAAAATAATATTTTAGGTCCAACATCAAAAGTTGCTTTGAAACTCTTCCAGGAAGGAAAAAGCGCCAAGGAATTCTCAGATGAATCCGTATCCAATGGGGCTGCAATGCGGATTGCACCAATTGGGACATTATTTTCCACAACACAAAAAGAAGAGCTATGCCGCTATGTTGCAGCAGTATCCAGTGTAACACATACAAGTGATATTACGCTAGCTGGTGCTTCTATGATCGCGATGGCAGTTGCCTCTGCGCTGGAATACCATGACCGCGAAAAAATGATCGAAGATGCACTTTCTGTAGAAGAATACGCAATGAATCTTGGCGCTTCTACTCCAAGTCCGTCTCTGGGCGCAAGAACAAAACTTGGTATCCTTCTGGCACAAACTTACGCAAATGATGAAACTGCGTTTTTAGAAAATATCTACAATGTCATCGGAGCAGGTGTAAATACTTCGGAATCTGTTCCCGCTGCTTTAGCAATTGCTTATTACAGCTTTGATGTTCGAAAATGCGCGTTACTCTGTGCAAACTTAGGTGGCGATACTGATACGATTGGGGCAATGGCTGCTGCCATTTGCGGTGCAGCTCAGGGACTCTCCGAAATTCCTGAAAAAGATATTGCTTTGATCCAAAAGTCAAATCAGATTGATTTTACAAAATATGCAGATGCAATCATCAAAAAAAGGGGGCAAATCAAATGGGAAAAGGATGTATCGTAATCGGTGCAGCTATGCTAGATATCGTGATGGAAATTGATCGAATTCCAAAATCCGGAACGGATGTCTATGCCAAAGGACAATCCATGATGGTTGGCGGCTGCGCATATAACGTAGCAGACATTTTAAAACATTTCGGTGTAAACTACACATTGTTTGCACCAATCGGAACTGGAATGTATGCAGATTTCATTCGCAAAGAACTAAAAAAGGCCGGACACGAAAGCCCTGTCCACTGCGAAAATTCTGATAACGGATACTGTCTCTGTATGGTAGAAGCAGACGGCGAACGCACATTCTTAACTGTCCCCGGAATCGAATGTCATTTTCAAGAGGAATGGTTTTCTTCCCTTGCTGTAGATTCTTATGACTCTGTTTATGTGAGTGGATATGAATTAGAAGGAGACGGCGGTGATGCCATTTTAAATTTTCTGGAGTCCAATCAAGAATTGACCGTTTATTATGCCCCAGGCCCACGAATCACTTATATTGATCCAAAAAAATTGAAACGTCTGTATGCACTTCATCCAGTCATGCATCTGAATGAATTAGAAGCTTTAACTTCTACAAATACCGACGATATCACTCAGGCAGCAGAAATTCTTTCGAAATCAACTGGAAACACTGTGTTAATCACATTGGGAAAACAAGGGGTACACCTTTTTGAAAATGGAACTCACGCCTTAGTTTCTTCCAAACAGGCAACTGTTGTCGATACGATTGGTGCTGGTGATTCCCACATCGGTTCTGTCATTGCCATGCGAACAATGGGGCACTCTTTTCTGGAAGCAATCTCCACGGCAAATCGGATTGCCGCGAAAGTAGTCAGTGTCAAAGGTCCTATCATTACAACAGAAGAATTTGAAAATGCAAAACAAGATGAAACTTAAAAACCATTCTTAGAAAGGAAACAAATCATGAGTAAAGTAAAAGACTTTTTTAAAGGCTGGAGCAAATTTGAATTATGCTGGCTGGTTTTATCAACCGTTATTATGATTGTACTAAGCATCATCTGGGGCGATAATACACTAGCTCTGATCAGTGGAATCACCGGAATTCTAGGAGTTGTTCTCGCCGCAAAAGGAAAAGTAAGCACTTATTTCTTTGCAACGATCAATGTCGCTATTTACGCTTATCTAACATTTAATAATCACTTATATGGGGAATTCATGTTAAATGCCTTTTACTACATTCCGATGAACTTTATCGGTTTCTATCTTTGGTCGAGGCATAAGGTTGAAAAAGAATAGTAGAGGATATCCATTCCATTAAGGACATCACAAAAAGACCATCAGATGGTGGTCATTTAAAATTGAATATGTAGCAAAGTTAAGGTCTATTCAGCAGCTGACTTGATTTTATAACCTTGGAACTGTGCCATTAAGATTGCCTGTTCAATTGTAATCTCACGATTGACAGGGAGAACATCACTTTTTCGGTAAAGTTCAGCATTATAGGGTTCCTTATTTTTCAGCATATTGTATAATGCTGTTAGAAGCATTCTTGCTATTGCAATGATTGCTTTCTTGTGACCGCGACGTTTTCTTAAACGAAGATAGCGGTTACGGATTTCAGGATGTTTTTCACTTTTAACCACTGAGTTGGCACATTGAACTAGAAGTGGTTTGATATAACATCCGGCTTTGGAAACCCGGACAGATTTTTTCTTCCCTGCACTTTCATTGTTGGTTGGAGTAAGACCAGCCCATGAGCATAAGTGTTTCGCCGAAGGAAAAGCCTCCATGTTCACACCAATTTCGGAAATGATTCCGATAGCAGTGAATTTATTTTTGAATGATGGAGCAGTTAGGATTAGGTCGAGTTCTTGCTGATAGGGACTGGCGAGCGCAAGGATCAGTTTTTCTAGCTCTGCTTTCCGGGATTCCAAATCTTCAAAGTGCTTTTTGATAACCTTTAATTTACCAGCTTGTTCAGGTGTGATAAAACCGTCAATAGCGAGTTCCAGTTCGGGAAGTTTTTTCTTCATGGAACCATGAATTAAAGGTTCAATATCAAAAGAAGTATCATCAGGATTTTCGAGAATCTTATCCAGGATTCTTTGAGAACTTTTACCAAAGGTGTCCGAGACAACGGAAGCCAACTGAATGTTGGAAACCGTGAGACAGTTTTGGAGACGGTTCTTCTCGCTGGACATAAAGCAGGTCAGTTTAAAACGATAGCGCATCAGATCACGAAGCTGTCTGATATCAGCGGGTGGCATAAAGCTACCGGCAACAAGATCATGCTTGAAGAGGTCAGCAATCCATTTGGCATCTTTCTTGTCAGTTTTCTTTCCACGGATAGCCTTAACATATTTAGGATGAGCAAGAACAATGTTGCAATCTTTTTCCAGAACATTGTAAATAGGAATCCAGTATTTACCGGTAGATTCCATGCAGACATCCTTACAATGATTGTCAAGCAGCCACTGTAACAATTCCTTTAACCCTTGTGTGAAGGTTGAGAAACGATGGCGCTTGTAGGTGGTAACACCTTGTTTGTTAGTGGAAGCGATGCAGGCAACAACAAAAGTTTTGTGAACATCAATACCACAACAGATTTGATACACAATTTTTAAAGCCATAGGGACTCCTTTCAGAACCATAGGTTCAATAGATTATAGGGAGTAGACAGCATTGACTGAATGCTTAGGATAAAAACGAGAGTTGTTTTTACAAAGATAAGGTTACGTGCTCAGGGCACACTTATTTGTGCTTGAAAAAGCATTCTACACATATAAAAATACGGTCATCCGATGAACGGACAGCCCACTCACCTCCCCGTGATTTGTAGTATACTGAATATCCCTATGGGACAATTATAAAAAGATAGCTGCAATAAGCCAACGTTTTTTTTCATGACGTTTTGTGCCTTGAGCAGCGCGAAAGGAATGGATATAAAGATGAAAAAGGCTGAAATTCTATAAAAATCCGGTAAAAAGTAAACAAAATCATGAAAAAGAATCAAAAGGAGTAGAAAAGTATGAAAGCATTTATGGAAGAATATGGAGTAATCGTAGTAGCAGCAATCGTCATCATGATCATTGTAGTAGCAGCATCACCAATCGGAGACAGCATTAAAAGCGGAATTATGGAAGCAGTACAGAAATTGACGAACGCACTTGCAGATGCAAATGGAGTCAGCTAATGAAAATATCCAGGGAAGCATGGGATTTGAAAGAGGAGTGCTTCGGACCGCTGCTCCCATATGTAAAAGATCAGCAGGTTACAGACATCAATTATAACGGGACTGATGTGTGGATCGAACATTTAAAATATGGGATTCGAAAAGCTCCGGTGAATCTGACACCGGAGTTCGCAGGCCGGTTTAGCGTTCTGATTTCTAATATCGTGAGTGAACAGATCAATAAATTTAATAATGTTCTGGAAGCAGAGACCGACACTCTCAGGATTTCGATCATTCATCCAAGCGTGACAAATACAGGGTATTCCATCTCTATTCGAAAAACACCGGCGGTTATGCGTATGACAGAAGAAAAAATGCTGGCCGATGGATACTGTTCCAGAGAGGTGCTTCTGTTTCTGAGAAATTGTATGGAAGCAAAATTGAATATGGTCTTTTGCGGGTGTCCGGGAGCAGGAAAAACAGAATTGCTGAAATTTTTAACACAATTTATACCGAAGCACGAAAAGGTGATGACCATTGAAGATAATCTTGAGATTCATTATCGGGATATTAATCCGGGGGCAAACTGTGTGGAACTGAAAGTAGATGAAGAATTTTTCTCCTATACGAAAGCAATCAAATCTGCACTTCGGCAAAATCCGCAATGGGTGCTTCTGTCAGAAGCGCGTTCTACAGAAGTGAAGTATCTTTTAGAATGCTTTTCGACAGGTCTTCACGGACTGACGACACTTCACACAGATGATACGAGGAAGATCCCTGACCGGATTCAGAATATGATGCAGGATTCTTATGCGGCATCCAGAATGGAAAATGACATCTATAGTTTTTTGAATGTAGGAATATTGCTCTGCAAAAAGGCAACCGGAAATGGAAAGGTCTTTCGGTTTGTCGATCAGATCTGCCTGTTTGACAGAATCGGAGAAGAAAACGAAAGTATCTGATCGTGGAAAATGGAAAAGTAGTGTCCAGAGAAATTTCTGAGAATATTAGAAAAAAATTTCAATGGGCAGGAATAAGATCCCCCTTTTTGGGAGAAAGTGAGGGGAAAATGGTGTGCAGGTAAAACAAAAAAAGAAAAGGCGAAAAAGGCACATGTTTCACTATTGGAATCCGAAACTGCTGAATCTGGAGATTCAGCGGTGTGGATACACATTCAGTGCTTCGTCCTATGTGAAATATCTGTTGGCGGTCTATCTGGGAATTGCAGGATTTGCCTATCTTTTTCAACTGCAGATTTTCTTTTCAGTGATTGTAATGGCAGCGGCATCGATATTTGTGCCAACGGTATTTTTAATGAATTATAAAAATCTGTATGAAGAAAAGAAGTTTGAAGATCTGACTGCCTATATGGAACAGCTTTTATATTCGTTTAAACGCAGGGCAAAGATTTTAACGGCGTTGGAAGATACAAAATTATTGTTCCGTCAGGGAGAGAGCCGTTTATACAATGGAATCGAATATGCAGTAGAGCATATCCAGTCCGCACAAAGTGAGGGAAACATTTATCAGGAGGCGTTTTCAGAAATTGAAAAAGAGTATGGATGTAAAAGATTGTATAAGATCCATGATTTTTTGATGCAGGTAGAGCAGTCGGGAGGAAGCCGGATGCAGCAATTGAGATTTTGCTGAATGACAGAAAAATGTGGATTGAGAGGATTTATGGTCTGCAGAAAGAAAAAAAGAATATCAAGGTCAAGGTAACGATCGGGATCGGACTCTCTTTTCTGATCTGTGCCATGAGTATTCTGATGCTGCCAAAAGAGTTTGATATCACACAGGATCCAATTTCTCAGGCGGTCACGACAGGAGTGGTGATTCTCAATATGCTGATCTGGTATGCAGCGCAGAAAAAACTTTCCGGCAGTCTGATCTTATCAGATGAAGATGTCGATGAAGCGGAAATCTGGGAAAAATATAAGTATGTTGTGAAGGGAAACCGGGAAAAGGAAAGGTTTAAATATAGTATCATTGGATGTATCTTCGGTGTGACGGCGATCTTACTAGGGAATACTGTGGGGATGACGGCAGCAGGTGCGGCGGGTGCAGCAGCAATCTGGATGTTGACGCAGGAGAAGCGAAAATATAAACATGCCAGAAAACGTGTATTACGTGAGGTGGAAAAACAATTTCCGGAATGGCTGATGAATCTGTCCCTGCAGCTTCAGACGGATAATGTGCATGTATCTTTAAAGAAGACAATACCGGACGCACCGTTTATCTTAAAACAGGATTTAACGCGGTTGGTAGAAGAAATCGAACAGCAGCCGAATGCACTTCAGCCTTATATCCGCTTTATGAGAGAGTTCCAGATTCCGGATGTGCTTTCTGCAATGAAGATCTTGTATTCCATGGCAGAATTTGGAATTGGAGATATGGGAGGGCAGATTGATGCGCTGGTACAGAGAAATACCGTTATGATGGATCGGGCAGAGCGTTTGAAGGAAGAAGATCTGATGGCAGGTGTTGGGTTTCTTGTACTGCTTCCAATGATCACGGGAGTCGTAAAAATGCTCGCAGATCTGGTACTGGTCATTTTGGGGATTTTGTCTGTTGTAAATACAATTTAGAAGGTTTGAGAGAAAAGAGGGCGATATCATGAAAGAATTTTTGGAAGAATACGGTTCGATCATCGTAATTTCAATCATCGGATATGCGGTCATGTCCGGTTTATGGAAGATTTTAATACAGGTAAGTTCTGTTTGAGAAGGAGAATAGCGGAATGAAAGAATTTATGGAAGAGTATGGCGGTGTGATCGTGACGTGTATGCTGGGAATCATGCTGCTTGGACTTTTGTATTCGCTGCTTGCTTCAGGAGGTCAGCTGCATAGGCTGGCAGAGCTGTTTTTTGACGGGATAGGGATAAAAATGTCAGGAGGGCAGATGTGAAGAGCTGGATCGGAGAATATGGAAAAATCGCAGCAATGGCAATTATCCTGGCCGTATTATTTGCATTTGTTTGGAATCGTACTGATCATGGATATCTGGGCGCGCTTTCAAAGGCAGAGCCAAAATCATTTTTAAAAGCAACCGATAATTCCGATTTTCTTGTACAGCTGAAACCGAGACCGGATCCGGTCTTGACGGTATCTGTCAGTAAACTGAAGTATCAAAGAAGATATGACCTTCTTCATGGAAAAGAAATCAGTGCCAGGGCTGTGGACGCGGATGGAAGAGAGCTTCCGGTCAGCGTGATAAAACTGATCGCTCCAGATGGAAGTCAGCTGGAAAAGGAACTAAATCCAGAGGCGTTTTGGACAGCGCAGAGAGGTGTTTATGAGATTACTTATCAGGCAGAGGAAAACTATCAGGGGGCTTATATTAGAAAAGTAACAAAGGTATGTCGGGTTACAGTAGATTAAAGTGCGGTTGAAAGGAAAAGAAAAATGAAAGGTGCGATCGAAACAATGGTGGGAGTTGTACTGATTGCCTTCATGGCAGTGCTGAGTACTGCCTATATCAGCGCATCGTTGAATACACAGAAGGCACAGGCTTATCATTCTACAGTTGTAACAGAGATTGAAGCGAGTGATTATAATGCAGAGGTTCTGGAGAAATGTAAAAAGAAAGCGCTGGAAAACGGATATGAAAATCTGGATATTCAGGTTGTGACCAGTGCGGCAGGAAGCAAATATGCAAAAGTGACATTGGCATACCGGTACACGATTCCACTTTTGAATATGCTTTTGGAGCATCAGATCACAGGATATGCAAAATAGAAAAAAGGGGAAAGGAGAGTATGCCAGGAACGGATGAGACATGCAGTGATGGGATTTTTTATTTTAATTATGCTGATTTTTGCAGGAGCATCGATTTATACGGCGGAGACAAAGACGATGCATCAGAATGAGCTGGACAGTATTCTGGGAGCAGCAATGGAAGAATCGATGGAGATTCTGACAGTTAATCCGACATATTCGATCGGGAAAGAGGTGGAAGGAAAAGAGCTGGCAGCAGATTTTATTCAGAATATGCTCATGCGAACAACCAGCAAATCGACATTTGAAGTAGAGATACTGACAGCAGATGCGCAGAAAGGTTTGCTGGATGTGCGGGTGACGGAATATTATCGACAGATATGGGGAACGGGAAAGGCAGTTGCCAGAAAAACTGTGATATTGGATGATGTAGAAGGAAAAGAAGAGGTTTTCTCTAAGATATCATTCTGGAAATCATACAAAGATAATAAAGGCGAGGAAAAACGTATTGTAAAGCAGGTGGTAGTTCCGGAGGGGATTTTGCTGCCAAAGGAAATACTGCCGGTTGAAAATGAAAGTGGAGATGAGAAAGTGAAAGGCTGGAGAGCTGTCGGCCAGTCGGAAAACACCATATATACAAAAGAAAATATCGGGACAGTGCAGGCGAAAGGCGATATGGATTTTGAAGCTGTTTATGAGAAAACCGGCAGTAAGGCAGATTAAAAAGGAAAAATATTACAAAAATATTAAAAAGTTATTGCTTTTTCATCACGTATCGAATATAATTCTTATTGTATGATTAAACTTGGCGATAATACCACACAATCCTTCAAAATACCACAAACTGTATTGAAAAAGTGCGGAAAATCAGGTATTATGTAGAATATGTGGGGACATAAATAAGAATATTAAGGATAGGTGAAAGTATGAAAATGAAAAAAGTACGAAGTGTACTGCTTGCGGCAGCATTAACGTGTTCCATGATAGTTACACCTGTTATGGCGGCACCAGATGATACAACAAGTCTTCAGAATCAGAAAGAATCAGCTCAGAATGAAGTGAACGGTCTTCAGGCACAGCTGAATGAATTGTTTACAAAGACAAATGATCTGGAAACACAGCTGATCAACAAAGGGCAGGAGATTACCAAGGCTCAGGAAGACCTGGCTGTAGCAGAAGAGAAAAAGCAGCAGCAGTATGAAGATATGAAGCTTCGTATTAAATACATGTATGAGGAAGGCGATACTTCAGCATTAGAACGTATTGTAGCTTCCGGAAGTATCTCAGAGATGCTTACTCAGACGGAATATGTGGAGAAAGTACATACATATGACCGTGATAAGTTGCGGGAATATGCAGAGACAGTTCAGGAAGTAGAAGATCTGAAGACATCTCTGGAATCAGATATGACAAAATTGCAGAATCTGGATGAGGAGTACAAGACACAGACAGCAGAGCTGTCAAGTACGATTGAGTCCAAGAGAGCAGAAGTGTCTAACTTGGATGCAATGATTCAGGAAGCTGCAAGAGCGGCAGTAGAAGCTGCGAAAAAGGAACAGGAAAAGAACAACACGGTAAATAATGAAAATACCAATACACCGTCAGGCGGTGGAGATAATAGCGGTGGAATTGTAACGCCGGCACCAGAGCCGACACCGACACCAACTCCGGATCCGACACCGACACCGACACCAACTCCGGATCCGACACCAACTCCGACACCGACACCGGAACCAAATTACAATCCGTCTACCGGAAATGCAGTCGTGGATCGTGCATACAGCTGGGTAGGAAAAGCGGAATATGTATGGGGAGCATGCAGTCCGGGAGCGTTTGACTGTTCCGGTTTTGTAGCGTATTGTCTGACTGGCAATTATGCTCGTCTTGGTACAACGTATACATTCCTTGGATGGCCGCAGGTAAGCAACCCGCAGCCGGGAGATGTGGCAGTAAATGCAGAGCATTGTGGAATCTACATCGGCGGTGGCCAGATGATCCATGCAGCAGATTATGGAATCGGTGTTATTGTAGGACCGGTTCAGAGCGGTATGATCTACGTTCGTTACTAAAGAAAAATTCATATACAAAGTACAAAAGAAAAGCCCTGATGGTCATCGTGTCATCAGGGCTTTAAGATTCTTAGATCAGTTTTTGGGGAACAATTTCAAGCCAGTATCCATCCGGATCAGAGATGAAGTAAATTCCCATTCCCGGATTTTCGTAGCAGATACATCCCATTTCTTTGTGCTTTTTGTGAGCTGCATCGAAATCATCCACTTCAAACGCAAGATGGATCTCATTGTCTCCCAGGTTGTAAGGGCGATCCATATCGCGCAGCCAGGTCAGCTCTAAAAGATGTGGAGTAGTTCCGTCTCCAAGATAGACCAGGGTAAAGCTTCCATCCTCAGCGTCTTTTCTGCGAACTTCCGTCAGATCCAGAGCTTCTTTGTAAAATGCAAGAGATTTATCCAGATCCAGTACATTTAAATTGTTGTGTGCAAATGTAAATTTCATAGAGTACATCCTTTCTTTTCCTTTTCCATCAGCATACCATAGAAAGTCCTTGCAATCCAGTATTTTCTATGATATACTACTAGCGTTGCGAAAAAACACGTATGCGTGGTATCACTGAAGGTGCCTAAGTTTGACGATAAGACAAGCCGGTCTCAGTGTAAAGAAAGTATACGGAAGTAAAAAACCAATTGGAGGAAAAAACATGAGCGTTATTTCAATGAAACAACTTTTAGAAGCAGGTGTTCATTTCGGACATCAGACAAGAAGATGGAACCCTAAAATGGCTCCATATATCTACACAGAGAGAAATGGTATTTACATCATCGACCTGCAGAAATCTGTAGGAATGGTTGACGATGCTTACAAAGCAGTTTCTGATATTGCAGCAGAAGGCGGCACAATCCTTTTCGTAGGAACAAAGAAACAGGCTCAGGATGCAATCAAAACAGAAGCAGAGCGTTGTGGAATGTTCTATGTAAACGAGAGATGGTTAGGTGGAATGCTGACAAACTTCAAGACAATCCAGAGCCGTATCGCACGTCTGAAAGACATCGAGAGAATGGCAGAAGACGGAACATTTGATGTACTTCCTAAAAAAGAAGTAATCGAGCTGAAAAAAGAGTGGGAAAAACTGGAGAAGAACCTTGGTGGAATCAAAGAAATGAAAAAGATTCCAGATGCGATCTTCATCGTAGATCCTAAAAAAGAAAGAATCTGTGTACAGGAAGCACACACTCTGGGAATTCCGCTGATCGGAATCTGTGATACAAACTGTGATCCGGAAGAACTGGATTACGTAATCCAGGTAACGATGATGCAATCAGAGCAGTAAAATTAATTGTTTCCAAAATGGCTGATGCTGTTATCGAAGCAAATCAGGGAGCAGCAGAAGATGCATATTATGAGGAAGCTGAAGAAGCAGTAGCTGAAGAGACTGTAGAAGCAGAATAATTATGAACGTAAATGCTTCAGCCTGAACATCAGGTTGGAGCATTTTGGTAAACTATTTCAATTCATGGAGGAAAAAATCATGGCAATCACAGCAAGCATGGTAAAAGAGTTAAGAGAGATGACAGGTGCAGGAATGATGGACTGCAAAAAAGCTCTGAATGAAACAAACGGAGATATGGATGCAGCAATCGAGTTCTTAAGAAAGAACGGACAGGCAAAAGCTGAGAAAAAAGCTGGAAGAATTGCGGCAGAAGGTATCGTAAAAGCTGTTGTTAAAGACGACAAAGTAGCAGCAATTGTAGAAGTAAACTCTGAGACAGACTTCGTAGCTAAGAACGAAGAGTTCCAGGGATTTGTAGATGCAGTTGTGAATCAGGTTGCAGATTCTGATGCAGCAGATATGGATGCATTCATGGCAGAAGCTTGGGCAGCTGATACAACAAAGACTGTAAAAGATGCTCTTATTGAGAAAGTAGCAGTGATCGGAGAAAACCTGAACATCAGAAGATTTGAAAAGATCGTAACAGACGGATGTGTTGTAGATTATATCCACGGCGGCGGACGTATCGGTGTTCTGATCGAAGCAGAGGCAGACGTAGTAAACGATGAAATCAAAAAATGCTTAAAGAACGTAGCTATGCAGGTAGCAGCTATGTCTCCAAAATATACATCTCGTGCAGAAGTTTCTCAGGAATACATGGATCACGAGAAAGAAATCCTTCTTGCAGCAGCTAAGAAAGAGAATCCGGAAAAACCGGAAAACATCATTGAAAAAATGATCATCGGACGTCTGAATAAAGAATTGAAAGAAATCTGTCTGTTAGATCAGGCATATGTTCAGGACAGTGACCTTACAGTTGCTAAATATGTAGAAAAAGTTGCAAAAGAAAACAATGCAAACGTAACTGTTAAGAGATTTGTTCGTTTTGAGACAGGTGAAGGAATCGAAAAGAAACAGGAAGACTTTGCAGCAGAAGTTGCAGCTCAGATGGGAAACTAATTTATCAATCGTTGGACTGATAAAAAGCGAATTAAATAGCGTATTTAAGCGGTTTCTAGCTATTTTGACAAGTGTTATAAACTACTGTAAAATCTCATAAAATATCGTGCTATTTTGGGTACAGATTGGGTAGAGTATTGGGTAAAGAAAATTACCCAACCTCTTAACGAGGAATTTGCTTGTTGTTTAAAATAGAAAGGGAACGCTGTGAATGTTGAGGGTGTATTGCGGAAGTGATATACCCTCTTTTTTGAAAATAACTGGTGTTAGATGTTAAAGAATATGGTAATATAAAAGAAATATACAAATGAGAAGTTGTAGGAGTGAAGCTATTGATTGAGATAAAAGAAGTTTGCAAACAAGATTACAAAAAAGCTCAGAAATTTGCAATTCAGGGAATGCATTTGGATTGGTATATGGATAGCAAAGTTATTTTAGATTTGTATGCAAAATATTTCTGGTATATGGAACTAAATCGTGCAACAAAAGTTTATGGTGCTTATGCAGATGATATTTTTGTGGGTGTTTTACTTGCAGAAATAAAGAATGAGCCAAAACGTTATTACAGCGTGTCAAAAGCGATTTATGTGAAGATATTTGATTGGCTTCAGCATCTTGTGGCGGGAAAAGGTGTTGAAGAATATGATGAAGCGAATAAAGATATGTATGAGTCTTTTTGTCAAAAGAATAAACCTGATGGAGAGATAATTTTTCTTGCCGCGGACCCTGATTGCAAAATTAAAGGTGTTGGAACAGCATTATTGTCTGCATTTGAAAAAGATGAAAGCGGAAAACTTATTTATTTATACACAGATAATGCTTGCACTTATCAATTTTATGAGCATAGAGGTTTTGAACGTTCAGAAGAACGACAAGTTGTGCTTGACTTGGATAAAAGGCAAGTCCCTTTAACTTGTCTGTTTTATACAAAGAAAATTACTGAACAGTAATAAACTAGAAAATCCTAGTTTGTAGCAGACAGTTTTTTGATTAACTGTCTGCTTTTTCTTTTTAGTCATAATTGATAGTGGTGCTATAAAATGGTTCATATCCATTATGAAAAGACCATTTAGAACGGTGTAGATTGATTGTAAGGGTGGTGGGAGTTCCGTTGATTTGATTATGCTCTGCTTCGATTTCCGCTACCACTTCATCAGCATTCCAGTATTGATATACAATAACTTGTAGTTCAGTATCACGATTAGCCCCATTGCTGAATGACATACTGTTAAATGCAAGATAATCGGGTTGCATTTTGCGCTCTCCGGCGGTCGCAAATGCAAAAAAGCGGAATATTGATTTCCATACGCCGGACAGGTGATGGATTTCACCCCGGGTTATTCATACAACCGCTTTTTCAGGTGCAAATTATTTTTACGGTGTCTTATAAAAGGTGATTTTATCAATATTGTCCGTTATGGTATTTGCAGAAGAAGAGAATGAGGGATGAAGGACCTCCAGTGGATCCTTGATACTGCAGCATCTGCATATGAAAAGCGATTTATGAAAAAAACGAGGATATTTGTTGATATTTCTTTTGATTACACACAGAAAATCTCTTGATATTATTGACAGAACCAAAAAAGAATAGTAAGATAAAACAATAATAATTACTATTTCTATATTAAAGAGAAAGGATGTTTATGATGTTAAAAAATAAAGTAGCAATTGTTACGGGAGGGACTCGTGGAATTGGTTTTGCAGTTGTAAAGAAATTTATTGAAAACGGTGCGGCTGTTTCTCTATGGGGGTCACGTCAGGAAACGGTTGATCAAGCATTGGAGCAGTTGAAAGAGTTATATCCAGATGCGAAGATAAGTGGAAAATATCCAAGTTTGAAAGATACAGCACAGGTAACAGCGATGATAAATCAGGTAAAAGAAGAATTTGGAGCTGTTGATATTCTTGTAAATAATGCGGGAATCTCTCAGAGCACATCGTTTTATAATTATCAGCCAGAAGAATTCCAGAAAATTGTGGATCTGAATGTTACAGCAGTATTCAATTGTTCTCAGGCAGCGGCAAAGATTATGAAAGAGCAGGGCGGAGGCGTAATCTTGAATACAAGCTCTATGGTGAGTATTTATGGGCAACCATCCGGATGTGGATATCCTGCATCGAAATTTGCTGTAAATGGATTGACAAAGTCTCTGGCAAGAGAACTTGGCTGTGATAATATCCGTGTAAATGCAGTAGCGCCTGGTATTACAAGAACAGATATGGTTGCGGCACTTCCGGAAGCTGTGATCAAACCGCTGATCGCAACGATTCCTCTTGGAAGAGTTGGAGAACCGGAAGACATTGCAAATGCATTCCTTTTTCTTGCAAGTGATATGGCAAGCTATGTAACTGGTGAAATTTTATCTGTGGATGGAGCTGCAAGAAGCTAGTTACAGTATTTTGAACTATTTTTATATCGAATCACAGTCTGTTTGACTGAAAAATACTCCGGCTGCTTTTGGGCAACTGGAGTATTTTTGGAGAAGGAAAATTCGTAAAAATTCTGAAAACAAGAGGGGTTAATGATGTTTGCTGTTTTTCGCAGCAAGTTTTTTCCAGTTGTAATATCCATATATGGAGTTGAATAAGTAAGCAATCCACATTACAACCATGGTAACTGCAGAAGAATCTTTTCCAATCAGGAGAATCCACATAATGACGGATACGATATTTACAATAATCCATAACAGCCATTGTTCTGCGTAACGTGCAACCTGCATAATCAAGGCAATGACAGAAAAGACGGTTGACATGGCATCGATCAAGGCAAGTTGTCCGCCAAGATGAGTCAGAATTTGCCAGTAAATGATAACAATCACGGCTGTGGCAGCCAAAAGAATTACGATTTGTTTTGGCGTCAGAGCTTTCCCCTCTACTTCACCGCTCTTTTCATCTTTATATCCATTCCTTTCGCGCTGCTCAAGGCACAAAACGTCATGAAAAAAACGTTGGCTTATTGCAGCTATCTTTTTATAATTGTCCCATAGGGATATTCAGTATACTACAAATCACGGGGAGGTGAGTGGCTGTCCGTTCATCGGATGACCGTATTTTTATATGTGTAGAATGCTTTTCAAGCACAAATAAG
>ENA-OQAA01000116-OQAA01000116.1-human-gut-metagenome-genome-assembly--contig:-NODE-116-length-56772-cov-2.904458_pt1 | contig 56772 bp, 64 predicted proteins | sample MGYA00242489_ERZ504515 | MGnify/ENA primary metagenome ERZ504515 (study PRJEB26092, sample SAMD00036237) | human gut metagenome | host: Homo sapiens | study: EMG produced TPA metagenomics assembly of... | reverse complement strand
GTTTCTTATGGTATGGAACCTGAACAAGAAGCCTTATCTATTGTTTCCTTCAAGACTGAGAGGCCGCTTCCCCAGTTAATAAATTAAATCCCAAGAATTACAGAATATCAATATATTCTCCGGCCAAAGCTTTATTCATACTTCTGACTGCACAGAATTTTCCGCACATACTGCAGGTATCACTATGATCATCTTCCGGGCTTCGGCTGTCACGGATAGCTTTGGCTGTTTCAGGGTCTAATGCACAGGCATACTGTGCGTCCCAGTCAAGTTTCTGACGTGCTTCAGCCATTTTATCATCAATATCACGTGCTCCGGGAACACCTTTGGCGATGTCGGCAGCATGGGCAGCAATCTTGGAAGCGATGATTCCCTGTTTTACGTCATCTACGTTAGGAAGCGCCAAATGCTCTGCAGGTGTTACGTAACATAAGAACGCAGCACCGTTCATGGCTGCAACAGCACCACCAATTGCGGATGTGATATGATCGTATCCAGGAGCAATATCTGTAACCAGAGGTCCAAGTACATAGAATGGAGCGCCCATGCAGATACTCTGCTGTACTTTCATGTTGGCAGCGACCTGATCAAGCGGTACATGTCCAGGACCCTCTACCATTACCTGTACATTGTGATCCCATGCACGTTTTGTAAGTTCTCCAAGACGCACCAGTCTTCAATCTGGCATACATCGGTAGCATCGGCCAGACATCCAGGGCGGCATGCATCACCAAGGGAGATCGTAACATCATATTCTTCACAGATATCAAGAATCTCATCATAGTGTTCATAGAAAGGATTTTCTTCTCCGGTCATACACATCCATGCAAATACAAGACTTCCGCCACGGCTTACAATATTCATTTTACGTTTGTGTTTTTTTATCTGTTCAATCGTTTTACGTGTAATTCCGCAGTGAAGTGTGACAAAGTCCACACCATCTTCTGCGTGAAGACGGACAACGTCGATGAAGTCCTGCGCAGTCAGAGTTGCAAGATCTCTCTGATAGTGGATGACACTGTCGTATACAGGAACCGTACCGATCATAGCAGGGCACTCATGTGTCAGTTTCTGGCGGAATGGCTGTGTGTTACCGTGGCTTGATAAATCCATGATGGCTTCAGCACCAAGCTTTACAGCACTCATAACTTTTTCCATTTCAATATTGTAATCCTTACAGTCGCGGGATACACCAAGGTTTACATTGATCTTGGTACGGAGCATGCTTCCGACACCCTCAGGATCAAGACTGGTGTGATTCTTGTTGGCACAGATTGCAACCTTGCCTTCTGCAACCAGTTTCATAAGTGCTTCTGTTGTCATGTTTTCTTTTTTTGCTACAATCTCAATTTCAGGAGTGACAATTCCTTTTCTTGCAGCATCCATCTGTGTTGTGTAATTTCTCATGTGTTTGCCTCCGTTAAAAAATTAAATATAAGGTTATAATGCGTCAGCAAAAACACACAGATTTCGATGCGGGAAAACATTTCTCTACACAGATCTGAGCTTCATAAAAGAACTATGAAATTACTGACGCTATATCAGATGGGAAAATCTGATACTTGTGTATGCGGTACAAGGTGGTGTCCCCAATGTACCGTTTCTAAACAACTCTTAACGAGTCGTTTTTATCATAGCCATTACGCCGCTTTTATTCAGCGCTGTAATCAGCAGAAATGCAAGAATGCTTCCTGCAATAGTAGAAATCAGAAATGGAACTACATAGACGAAGATCCCGGCAGGAGTGATTCCCATAATATATACTGCAACAGGATAAGCAGCCAGGCCGCCAAGAATTCCTGTGCCGAGTGCCTCTGCAAGACAAGTCAGGCTGAGCTTGTGGCAAATGGAGTATACAAGTCCACAGCAAAGTGCTCCAACCATACTTCCGGGAAAAGCCATCATGCTGCCAAGACCAAGCAGATTTCGTAACAGGCTGGCACAAAATGCAATTCCTACACTGTACCAGGTCCTAACGTAACTGCTGCCAGGATATTAATAATATGCTGTACAGGTGCACATTTACTGCCTGCAACCGGAAAGCTTAAGAAACTTCCGACGATGGCAAGAGCCGTAAATACACCGGCAAGAGCCAGTCGTCTTGTCCGTGAAGAGTCTGATGATAAAGTTGTGTGTGTCATAAATAAACATTCCTTTCATAAAAAAATACCCTTCATTCATAAAGCGGATGGAGGGTACAAAAAGTAAAAAAAGAAGAGATGCGGGGGCATCTCTGTCAAATCAATACATGGTATGAATCCCTCCGTTGGCATTATCCAAATCAGGTAAAGGGTCGAAACGGAATTACGCTTCCTCTCAGCCGGTTTTCTCCAGCTCCCCTGTTAATATGAACTTTATTCACAAATTATTATAACGCAGTCAATATCAGATAGCAAGAGAGAATGAGAAATTTTATATACATTTATATACATGTGATAGAAAATTATGGTAATATATAGAAAGATGTTGTAAATGAATATGTTGCTTTAAAGCACAGATGTGTGAACTGGAGGTTCAGAAGAATGAGAGAGAATAATTTAGCAAGGTTTATAAAAGCACAGGATTCTGATTATAAGACAGCTCTTGCAGAGATTAAGAGTGGACATAAGAGAAGTTGCTGGATGTGGTACATTTTTCCGCAGATTCAGGGGTTGGGGAGTAGTGGTACTGCGATGTACTACGCTATTGAAGACTATGAAGAAGCTAAAGCATATATAGAAAACGCAGTGACAAATGCACATTTAAGAGAGATTTCAGAGGCACTTTTGCAACTGGAATCAGATGATGCAACCAGAGTCATGGGATGGCCTGATGATCTGAAACTGCGTTCGTCAATGACGTTGTTGCGCTGGCGGCAAAAGAGAATGAAGTCTTTCGGAGAGTACTGGATAAGTTCTTTGATGGAAAATTAGATGCGCAGACAGTAGATATCCTGGATATGGGATATCTGGTGATGAGAATTGATGAACCGGATTTTGGATGTGAAGGAAGACCGGACGGGGTAGAACCAATGGCTAAAGTAACGCTTCTGAAGCTGAAAAGTGAAGAAGAGATTCAGTTAGAGATTCCGGATGCGGAACTTTACCGGAAAGAGATTGTTGAGGGGAGCGAAGTTGCAGTCAGTCCGGATGGAGTCATGATCAAGATGTAAACAGATCAGGGAGCCGGTTCAGAAGACGATAAGTAAATAAGACGGGTAATAATAAGTAATAAAGGGGAGTTTCAGGTGAAAGACAGAGACGAGAAAAAAGAGACCAAGAAGAAAAGAAAAGAAGAGAAGAAAAAACTGACCGGTATGGCGGCTGTATGGGATTATCTGAAAACATTTCTGATCATATTCTGTGTTGTATTTGCGATGAACAAACTGGTGTATATCAATGCCGTGATTCCGTCGGAATCCATGCAGGATACGATCATGAAGGGTGACCGTGTACTGGGAAACCGTCTGGCATATATAAAGGATGACCCGGAAAGATATGATATAGTAATCTTCAAATATCCGGATGATCCGTCCAAGATTTTTATCAAGCGCGTGATTGGACTGCCAGGAGAGACGGTTACCGTGAAAGACGGGAAGATTTACATTGATGGAAAAGAGCAGACACAGGCGGTAAGCTTCTGCCCGGAAGAGATGGCAGGAAGCTTCGGACCTTATGAAGTTCCGGAAGATAGTTATTTTGTAATGGGGGATAACCGGAACAATAGTCTGGATTCCAGATACTGGGATAACACGTATGTAATGAAAGAGGCAATTCTGGCCAAAGCAGGATTCCGGTACTGGCCGCTTAATAAAGTTGGATTTGTAAATAAATCTGCAGAAAAATAGTTGCAATTGTTTTCCGTGTTTTATATAATGAATGAAGTTTTGCGAGAAAAGGCTCTGAAGCGATATCAGGGTCTTTTCTTAACGTAAACACATAGAAGGCAGCTTGAAGATGAAAGATAGCGATATACACAGATGACGGAAAAGGAGGAAAACAGGATGGAAAAAGATATGACGGCCGGCACTCCCGGGAAGATTATTTTCAATTTTACAATGCCGATCTTTATCGGTAATATTTTTCAGCAGTTTTATAATATGGCAGATACGGTGATCGTCGGGAAATTTGTCGGGAATGCGGCACTGGCGGCGGTAGGAGCATGTGGAACACTGGTATTTCTGATCATTGGCTTCCTGCAGGGAGTTACGGCGGGATTTACGGTTGTTACAGCACAGCACTTCGGAGCCGGAAACATGAAGGCGATGAAGAAGTCTGTGGCATCCGGTGCGGTACTTACAGGGATCGTAACCGTTATTCTTACATTGCTGAGCATGATCAGTATGGCGAAGGTGCTGCATCTGATGAATACACCGTCAGACATGTATGGAGAAGCTTACGGATATATTATGGTCATTTGCGGCGGGATTGTGGCACAGGCACTTTACAATTATCTTGCAAGTGTATTAAGGGCACTGGGCGATAGTAAGCGTCCGCTTTATTTTCTTGTGATTGCAGCACTTTTTGAATATTGTGCTGGATCTGGTGTTTATCATTGTATTTAGAATGGGAGCGGCAGGGGCTGCCTATGCGACAGTGATCGCACAGGGAATTTCAGGAATCCTGTGTCTGCTATATATTGCAAAGAAGGTTCCCGCACTGTATCTTCATAGAGAAGACTGGGAAATGGATAAGAATCTGCCGGATGGCAGTTGAAGATCGGACTTCCGATGGCATTCCAGTATTCCATCACGGCGATAGGAACGATTGTTGTGCAGTCTTGCCTGAATATCCTCGGTTCTACAGCTGCAGCCGGATTTGCGGCAGCAAGCAAGATCGAGCAGGTGTTTACGCAGGCCTACGTTGCGCTTGGTACAACGATGGCGACTTACTGTGCACAGAATATGGGGGCAGGGAAATATACGAGAATCCGTAAAGGATTTAAGAGTGCAACATTGATTGGATTTATTTATGCGGTTGTGACAGGTGTGATTATTTTCTTTGTCGGAAAATATATGACGATATTCTTTGTATCAGAGAATGTAAATCAGATCATGGAATATGTGGATATTTATTTGAGGTGTGTAAGCGTGTCATTCCTGCCTCTTGTTATTGTTAATTTGTATAGAAACGGAATTCAGGGAATGGGATATGGAATGCTTCCGATGACAGCGGGGATTGCAGAACTTGTCGGACGGAGCGGTGCATCGCTGATTGCATCACATTTTGGCAGCTATATGGGAATCTGTCTGGCATCTCCGGCGGCATGGGTGCTGGCGGGAACACTTCTTCTTATTATGTACTTTGAGATCATGAAAGGAAAGAAAGACAGAAATTTGAAAAATAGATAGAAAACTGAAAAGCAACTTGTTATAATAAAATGTACGAATAAACATAGAAACATTGATGGGTGAAACAGCATGAATCAAAGAGTAATAAAAAAAAGTCCGCTGTAATATTTGTTCAGCGGGATGTCCGATCGATGCTTATGTAGAAGAAGGAACGCTTGTGTCGGTAGAAGGCAGCCGGGATCTTCCGGGGCAGAGTGGAGGATTATGTTCTAAAGGAGCTGCTTCCAGGCAGTATGTTTATAACAAAGACAGGATTCTGTATCCGATGAAACGGATCGGAAAAAAAGGAAGCGGGGAATTTGAACGCATATCTTGGGATGAAGCGTATCGGATGATTGCAGAGAATCTTCTCAGGATCAAAAAAGAATATGGTCCGCAGGCGGCAGCATTTTATGCGGGATATCCGAAATGGTACAGACCGGCACTTCTGCGGCTTGCTAATGCTTACGGGTCTCCGAATTACTGTACGGAATCCAGTACCTGTTTTCAGTCGGCGGCAATGGCATGGAGATCCATTTATGGAAATGACATCTGCTTTCCGGATCTGATGCATGCACAGACGGTTCTCGTATGGAGTAACAATCTGTATCATTCCAATGTGGGAATGGCAAGACCTTATCAGTCGTTAAAAGCACGTGGGGCGAAGATCATAGCCGTAGATCCAAGAGAGACCGTAACGACACAGGCAGCGGATATCCACTTGAAACTTCTGCCGGGAACGGACGGAGCACTTGCGCTGTCTATGGCGCAGGTGATCATAGAAGAAGGGCTGTATGATAAAGAATTTGTAGAAACATATGTATATGGTTTTGGGGAGTATCAGGCATATGTGAATCAGTTTCCACCGGAAAAAGCAGAGAAGATTACCGGTGTAGATAAAGAACTGATCCGTGAGGCTGCCAGAATGTATGCATCTAACGGGCCGGCAGGCATAATGTTTTCAGCGTCGCCGGTTGTACATAATATTAACGGAATGCAGAATTACCGGGCAGTGATGTGTCTGATCGCACTTACCGGCAATTATGATATCCCGGGTGGCAATCCGTCAAGACCGGGTCCGGTGTCTCCTTGCAATGAATATGGAAAAGTAAAACGGCTGGATACGATAGAAGCCATCGGTGAGAAAGATTTTCCGGCATGGTTTGATCTCCCGTGTGAGGAAGCGCAGTGTACAAGAATTGCAGATTATATTCTGAAGGAAGAACCATATCCGCTGAAAGCTGTGGTGGGATTCGGCCTGAACCACAGAATGTGGCCGGAACCGGAATATTTTCAGAAGGCGTTAGAAGCGTTGGATTTTTATGTGAATGTAGATCTGTTTTTTTCAGATTCAAGCAAGATGGCAGACCTGGTTCTTCCGGCAGCGTCTTCCTTTGAACGAGATGTTGTGCTGAATGGACGGGGAGGAATGTTCTTCCTGTCAGAAAAAGCAATCGAACCGGTCGGAGAGGCGAAGAATGATATTGAGATCATGATCGGCATGCTTCGTGCCATGCAGTTACATGATGAAGCATTGGAACATGGCTATGAGAAATATATGGAATATATTCTGGAGCCATCCGGTGTCACACTGGAGGAATTGCGGGCGCATCCGGAAGGGGTAAAAGGACGTGTGATCATTCCGCCGGCATTTAAGAGATATGAAAAAGAAGGCTTTCATACACCATCCGGTAAGGTGGAATTTGTATCACAGATACTCGAACGTTACAAAGACAGCCATGGATATTCCGGACTTCCGGAATACAGAGATTTTCGTGAGGTGTCAGGCATGGACAGGGAAGCATATCCACTGATTCTGAATACCGGTTCCAGAAAACCACAGCTTTTCCATGCAAGAACATACCGGGTACCGTGGCTTGCAGGACTTGAAAAGGCAACACTGGTAGAAATCCATCCGGAAGATGCGAAAAAGTATGGTATTGTAGATGGTGACATGGTGAGGGTATCTTCCCCGGTGGGAAGTATCTGCGGAATTGCGGCGGTTTACCTGAACAGCCAGCCGGGAATTGTACACGTCTATCATGGCAATGCAAAGGGTGAGGCAAATGATCTGATAGACAGAAATTATCTGGATCCAATTTCAGGATTCCCGGGATATAAAAGTTATTTCTGTAAAATCGAGAAAGAAAAAGGCGAGGTGAAGGCATGAGTTACCGATTAAAATTTGATCCGGATAAATGTGTCGGCTGTTATGCCTGTCATATAGCCTGCCTGGATGCACACCATGATGTGGAAGATGTAGATGCAAAGAGCTATCGGACGGTCAAAAAGGTAGTGAAAAATCAGTTTGAAAAGAATATCTGTCCGGGCTGTGCTCACTGCGGTATCTGTATCAAACCTGTCCGGTGCAGGCAATTTACAAAGATCCGAAGACTGGATTTGTACTGACAGACAAAGGAAAATGTATTGGATGTCATGCCTGTGAAAAGGTCTGCCCGAAAGACGTGATCCATTTTGACAAGGACGGAAAAATGGAAAAGTGTGACGGGTGTATTGAAAGAATCAGGGAAGGGCGGGAACCTGCCTGCGTCAGAGTCTGTTTTCCCGGTGCGATCACACTGGAATAAAGACGAATAGATAAAAAGGTGAGACTGATAAAAGTAAGAATAGATGAAACTGGATAAAGCTAAGTAAAGAGAGAGATAAGGATAAAGGCGTATGTTAAAAATCAAGGAATATGTGAAGGCAGAAAGTCTGGAACAGGCATATGAACTGAACCAGAAGAGGACGAACTGCATTCTGGGCGGCATGTTGTGGCTTAAGATGTCGAACCGGAATGTACAGAAAGCGATTGATCTGTCCGGACTTGGTCTGAATCAGATCGAAGAGACAGAAGAAGAATTTCGGATCGGATGTATGACGACACTCCGTGAACTGGAATGTCATGAAAGATTGAACCAGTGGTGTGAAGGCGCAGTAAAAGATGCGGTCAGTGATATTGTCGGCGTACAGTTCCGGAACCTTGCAACGATTGGTGGAAGTATATTCGGACGCTATGGATTTTCGGATGTATTGACGGTGTTTCTTGCAATGGACAGTTACGTAGAACTGTATAAAGGAGGGATTGTTCCATTACAGGAATTTGCGCAGATGAAAAGAGACAATGACATTTTAGTCAGAGTCATTGTAAAAAAGGATCAGAGAAATATGATCTATCTGGCACATAGAAATTCCAAGACAGATTTTCCGGTATTGACATGTGCGGTTTCAGTAAATGCTGAAAATGGATGCGTATGTATCGGTGCAAGACGCAGAAGGCGGTCCGACTGGAACTGACAGAAGCAGTCAGAGAAAAAGTATGGAGCGGTGTCTGTACTGAAGAAGAGATGAAGAAAGAGGCAGAATGCATTGCTTCACAGGTGAAGATGGACAGTAATATGCGCGCCGGCAAAGAATACAGAAGCCGTCTGGCATATGTTCTGATCCGCAGGACATTGGAAGCACTGAATACAAAAGGAGGAGATCAGTAGGATATGAAAGTAAAGATTCTTTTAAATGGGACAATGAGAGAAGCGGAAATATCCAGCGATCAGCTTCTGATCGATTTTGTCAGAGATCATGGATGCTATAGTGTAAAACGTGGATGTGAGACGTCGAACTGCGGCCTGTGTACAGTGTTTGTAGATGATAAACCGGTATTATCCTGTTCGATGCTGACAGCCAGAGTCGACGGATGCAAGGTAGATACGTTAGAAGGACTTCAGGAAGAAGCAAAAGAATTCGGTGCATTTGTTGCAGATCAGGGTGCCGAACAGTGCGGTTTCTGCAATCCGGGAATGATCATGAATGCAATTGCCATGTTCCGCGAGAATCCGGAGCCGACAAGAGAAGAGATCAAGGCATATCTTGCGGAAATCTTTGCAGATGTTCCGGATATGAAGGACAGCTTCGTGCAATGGAAGCATTTATCGAATACAGAAAGAAAGGAGAAAGATCATGAAAGCAGTCGGACAACCGATAAGAAAAAAAGATGCAATGGCACTGGTGACAGGAAAACCGGTATTCATGGATGATCTTGCTCCAAAGGACTGCCTGATCGTAAAGGTACTCCGAAGCCCGCATGCTAATGCGATCGTAAAATCAGTAAAGACAGATGTGGCAAAAAGGGTGCCGGGAATTGAAGACGTTTACACATGGGAAGATGTGCCGCAGGAAAGATTTACAACAGCAGGACAGACCTACCCGGAGTTCAGCCATATGACCGGCTGATCCTGGACCGGCATGTCAGATATGTGGGAGATCCGGTGGCAATCGTTGCAGGTGAGAATGAGGCATGTGTGATAAAGCGTTAAAGATGCTGAAGGTGGAATACGAAGTGCTTCCGGCAGTTCTGGATTTTCATATGGCAAAAGATGGTGATGTTCTGGTACATCCGGAAGATAACTGGAAAGCACTCTGCAAGGTAGGCGCCGATAATAAGAGAAATCTCTGTGCAAGCGATTCTACGGAAGACGGAGATGTGGATGCAGTGCTGGCAGATTGTGATGAGGTCGTAGAAGGAACTTATCACGTCAGGGCTGCACAGCAGGCCATGATGGAGACATTCCGTACCACTTGCTTTATGGATGCTTACGGAAGACTGAATATTTTAAGTTCCACGCAGATCGTATATCATGTAAGACGAATCATTTCCAATGCACTTGGAATTCCGAAATCCAGGATCCGTGTCAGTAAGCCAAGGATCGGAGGAGGATTTGGTGCAAAACAGTCGGTTGTGGCTGAATTATTCCCAGCATTTGTTACGTGGAAGACCGGGAAAGCATCGAAGATGATCTTTACGAGAGAAGAATCACAGATTGCATCGTCTCCAAGACATGAGATGGAAGTTCATGTACGTCTTGGTGCATCCAGAGAAGGAAAAATCCGTGCGATTGATGTGTATACACTGTCAAATACAGGGCATATGGAGATCACGGTCCGACAACAGTCGGATTATCGGGACACAAATCCATTCCTTTATATAGTTCTGCAGAAGCACACCGTTTTGCATATGATGTTGTCTATACAAATCACATGGCAGCAGGAGCATATCGTGGATATGGAGCAACACAGGGAATCTTTGCGGTGGAATCTGCGGTAAATGAGATGGCGCAGAGACTTCATATGGATCCTGTGGAGATCCGTCTTAAGAACATGGTAAGAGAAGGCGACGTTATGCCTGCATATTACGGTGAGAAGGCGAAGAGCTGTGCACTTGACCGTTGCCTTGAACGGACTGCGGAGCTGATCGGATGGAAAGATAAATATCCATACAAAGATATGGGAAACGGCAAAGTCAGAAGTGTGGGAATCGCAATGGCTATGCAGGGTTCCGGAATCTCCGGTGTCGATGTAGGATCTGCAACCATTAAGATGAATGATGATGGATTCTATACTCTGATGATCGCAGCGGCAGATATGGGTACCGGATGTGATACGATCCTTGCACAGATGGCGGCAGAATGCCTGGATTGTCCGGTGGAAAATATAGAAGTCCTCGGAGCAGATACGGATTCGTCTCCATACGATTCGGGATCTTATGCGTCAAGTACGACATATGTAACAGGAAAAGCGGTAGAAAAAGCCTGCCAGAAACTGATCGCCAGAATTCTTGAGATTGCATCCGGTATGCTGGATGCACCGGTGGAAGAACTGGAATTTGCAAGCGACCGTGTAGAATGGCCAAAAGCACGGAAGTCTGTATCACTGATAGATATTGGTACGAAATCAATGTGTGGAAATGGCTGTGCACTGGAAGCAACAGAAAGTAACAGTTCACCGACATCACCGCCGCCATTCATGGCAGGAGCTGTGGAGATTGAACTGGACAAAGAGACCGGTCATGTGGAGATATTGGATTATAAAGCGGTTGTGGACTGCGGAACAGTAGTGAATCCAAATCTTGCAAGAGTACAGACCGAAGGTGGTCTGGTACAGGGAATTGGCATGACGCTTTATGAGAACGTCCAGTACAATGACAAAGGAACCATGTTGAATAATTCTTTCATGCAGTACAAGATCCCGTCCAGAAGAGATATGGGAAACATCCAGGTGGAATTTGAAAGCAGTTTTGAGCCGACGGGACCGTTCGGAGCAAAATCCATTGGAGAGATCGTAATTAATACTCCTGCACCGGCACTTGCACATGCAATTGCCAATGCGACAGGAATCTGGTTTAAGGAACTTCCGATTACCAGTGAGCAGATCGCAATGGGAGTTTTTGAGAAGGAAGATATAAAATAGATCATATATTAAAAAATATATGTATAAATGACTTGCAATCAGAACGAAAAGTCATTACAATATGGGGTAACGTTTAGAAAAATATGTGGAGGCCGCTAAGATGCAGTTATTAAAAGACAGAATCCGCAAGGATGGAAAGATAAAAGAAGGCAATGTCTTAAAGGTGGACAGCTTTCTCAATCATCAGATGGATGTAAAGCTATTTCAGGAAATCGGGAAGGAATTCAAGAGAAGATTTGAAGGTGAGGAGATTACGAAGATTCTTACGATCGAAGCTTCTGGGATCGGAATCGCATGTGTTGCGGCTGAAGTATTTGATGTACCGGTTGTATTTGCAAAGAAGACACAGACAAAGAATATTGCAGGGGATGTATATACAACAAAGGTAGAATCATTCACACACGGAAGAGTTTATGATATTATCGTTTCCAGAGAATTTCTTGGAAAAGGAGATAAGGTTCTTCTGATTGATGATTTCCTTGCTAACGGGAAAGCACTGGAGGGACTGGCAGAACTGGTTAAAAAGTCAGGAGCCGAGCTGGTCGGAGCTGGTGTTGTGATCGAGAAAGGATTTCAGGTTGGTGGAGATATCATCCGCTCCAAAGGAATTCATCTGGAGTCGCTGGCAATCGTAGAAAGTATGGATGAGAAGACAGGGGAAGTCGTTTTCCGTAATTAACAGCTAAAATTCAAAGGATTTTTTAAGGGAATGTGAGGGTTTCATATTCCCTTTTTATTCCTATGCTATACTTTATGATAAGTATGTGAATGCATAAAGAGAACTTATAGTAAGGAGTAAGAACTTATGAAAAGAGTATTGTTAAAACTCAGCGGGGAAGCTCTCGCAGGCGATAAAAAGACAGGATTTGATGAAGCTACCTGTATGGGTGTTGCAAAACAGGTAAAGCAGCTTGTAGATGATGGGGTACAGGTTGCGATTGTAACAGGTGGTGGTAACTTCTGGAGAGGAAGAACCAGCGAGACGATAGACCGTGTTAAAGCAGACCAGATCGGGATGCTGGCAACAGTTATGAACTGTATTTATGTATCTGATATTTTCCGTTATGCAGGAATGAAGACAGAAGTATTTACACCATTTGTGTGTGGCGCATTTACTACATTGTTTTCTAAAGATGCGGCAGTAGAAGCACTGAATGAAGGAAAAGTTGTGTTCTTCGCAGGCGGAACAGGACATCCATATTTCTCGACAGATACTGGTGCGGTTTTAAGAGCAATTGAGATTGAAGCGGATGCTATGCTTCTTGCAAAAGCAATTGACGGGATTTATGACAGCGATCCGAAGGTTAATCCGGAAGCAAAGAAATATGACGAGATTTCTATTCAGGAAATTATTGATAAGAAGCTGATGGCTGTAGACCTGACAGCATCTATTATGTGTCTGGAGAATAAGATGCCGATGCTGGTATTCGGACTGAATGAAGAGAACAGCATTGTTGAGACGATGAAGGGAACATTTACAGGAACAAAAGTAACAGTATAAGTATTATTATGGATTATTGCGATAAAAGGAGATCACGCTATGAATGAAAGATTAAAAACATTTGAGGAAAAGATGAAAAAAACAATTGGAAATCTGGACGGAGAACTTTCAGCAATCCGTGCAGGACGTGCGAATCCAAATGTGTTAAATAAAATTGTAGTAGACTATTATGGAACACCGACACCAATCCAGCAGGTGGCTAACGTATCTGTACCGGAAGCGCGTATGATCCAGATCCAGCCATGGGAGAAAAGCATGGTAAGAGAGATCGAGAAAGCAATTATGACTTCTGATCTCGGAATCAATCCTACCAATGACGGAACAACTGTACGTCTTCTCTTCCCGGAACTTACAGAGGATCGTAGAAAAGAACTGGTTAAAGATGTTAAGAAAAAAGGGGAAGCTGCAAAAGTTGCAATCCGTAACATCCGTCGTGACGGAATTGATGCAGCTAAGAAATTAAAAGGAACAGATGTCTCAGAAGATGAGATCAAGGACATGGAAGATGATCTGCAGAAACTGACAGATAAATATGTAAAAGAAGTGGATAAAGCTGTAGAATCAAAATCAAAAGAGGTTATGACAGTATAAGATCTGCAACAGATAAAAAGGCATAGAATAAGAAGGGGATAAGATCCAGAGAATCTGGAACTGTCCCCTCTGTTCTTGTATGACTGAAGAGCACTAAAAAGTTTTTTGATTACATAAGTTCGAATGTGTTAGTAGGAGGAAATAATCATATGAATGTACCAAAGCATGTTGCAATCATATTGGATGGAAATGGCCGTTGGGCTAAGGCAAAGGGAATGCCCCGGAATTATGGTCACGCACAGGGCAGTAAGAATGTAGAGCGTATCTGTGAGGAAGCATGGAGAATGGGGATTAAGTACTTGACTGTCTATGCATTTTCTACAGAAAACTGGAACCGTCCGGATGATGAAGTCAATGCATTGATGAAGCTTTTACGTAATTATATGAAGACATGTCTGAAGACAGCAGCAAAGAATGATATGAAGGTTCGTGTGATTGGAGATATCACCAGACTGGATGAAGATATTCAGAAGAGAATTCTGGAACTGGAAGAGGCAACGAAGAATAATAGCGGTCTGAATTTCCAGATTGCGATCAATTATGGAAGCCGTGATGAGATGGTCCGTGCAATCCGGAAGCTTGCAAAGGATTGTATAGATGGAAAAGTGAATCCGGAAGAGATTGAAGAACAGACATTTGAACAATATCTGGATACAAAGGGAATTCCGGATCCTGATCTGATGATCCGCACAAGCGGGGAACTCAGACTTTCCAACTATCTGTTATGGCAGCTGGCATATACAGAGTTTTATTTTACAGATGTTCCATGGCCGGATTTCAGTAAAGAAGAACTGGAAAAGGCGATTGAACAGTATAATCACCGCGACAGACGTTACGGCGGTGTGAAGGAGGAAGAAGAACAGAATGTTTAAGACAAGATTATTAAGTGGGATTGTTCTGGTCATTATCTTAATAGCAACAGTTGGAACCGGTGGCGGATTGTTGTTCGGTTTTCTGGCACTGATCAGTCTGATCGGATTGTCGGAACTTTATAAAGTTGTGGATGTGCAGAGCAAGATATTAGGTTTTACCGGTTATCTGGCAGCCGTTGTATATTACGGAATCTTATATACCGGACAGATGCAGTATGTGACATTTCTTACGATTGTATTTCTGGTCGTACTGATGGCGGTATATGTATTTTCATTTCCGGTATTTAAAGCAGAGCAGGTGATGACGGTATTCTTTGGTGTATTTTATGTTGCAGTGATGCTGTCTTATGTATACCAGACAAGAATGCTGGATGACGGAGCTGTTGCAGTATGGCTTATCTTTTTGAGCTCCTGGGGATGCGACACTTGCGCGTACTGCGTAGGTATGCTTCTTGGAAAGCATAAGATGGCACCGAAGTTAAGCCCGAAGAAATCTGTAGAAGGTGGAATCGGTGGAATCGTAGGAGCAGCTCTTCTTGGGGCAATCTTTGCTCTTGCAGCGAATAAGATTACAGGAGCAGGTGTGAATCCGGGACAGTATGCAATTATCTGTGGAGTTGGAGGAATGATCTCACAGATTGGTGATCTTGCAGCTTCTGCGATCAAACGTAATCATGACATTAAAGATTATGGAAAACTGATTCCGGGACATGGCGGAATTCTTGACAGATTTGACAGTGTTATCTTTACGGCGCCGATCATTTATTATCTTGCAACATTTCTTGCAGGCAGATTGTAGGAGGTTCATATGAAAAAGATAGCAATTTTAGGTTCCACTGGTTCTATCGGGACACAGACGCTGGAAGTGGTCAGAGAGAACGGCGATATTGAAGTGCTTGGACTGGCAGCCGGAAGTAATATTAAGATGCTGGAAGAACAGATCCGTGAATTCCATCCGCAGATTGTGGCTGTATGGTCAGAAGAAAAAGCAGAGGAATTACGTGTGAATGTAGCAGATACGGACACGCAGATCGTGGCAGACATGGATGGACTTCTGGAAGTCGCAACCATGAATGATACAGAGATTCTTGTGACAGCGGTTGTAGGGATGATCGGTATCCGTCCTACAATTGAAGCAATCAAGGCAGGAAAAGATATTGCGCTTGCCAATAAAGAGACGTTGGTAACGGCAGGACATATCATTATGCCGCTGGCAAAAAGATGGGAGTATCGATTCTCCCGGTAGACAGTGAGCATAGCGCCATTTTCCAGTCATTACAGGGCAATCGTCACGGGGCAGTTCATAAGATTCTTCTGACCGCATCCGGCGGTCCGTTCCGTGGAAAAAAATCAGAAGACTGATGGAAATCAAGGTGGAAGATGCATTGAAGCATCCAAACTGGTCAATGGGACGTAAGATCACAATTGATTCCTCTACAATGGTCAACAAAGGTCTCGAAGTCATCGAAGCCAAATGGTTATTTGATGTAGATGTGGATCGGGTGCAGGTTGTAGTACAGCCACAGAGTATTATTCATTCTATGGTAGAGTATGTAGATGGTGCGATCATTGCAGAGCTTGGAACACCGGATATGAAGCTTCCAATCCAGTATGCATTATATTATCCGGAGAGAAGATTCCTCCCGGGGGACAGAGTAGACTTCTGGACATTGGGAAAACTGGAATTTGAGAAGCCGGATACAGATACATTCTATGGACTGGAGCTTGCATACGAAGCAGGAAGAAAGGGCGGAAGCTTCCGACTGTATTCAATGCAGCAAATGAACTTGCGGTAAGCAAGTTCCTGAACAGAGAAATCAAGTATCTGGAGATCACGGAGATCATCGAAGACTGTATGAAGGCACACAAAAATATTGAAAATCCAACATTGGAACAGATTCTGGAGACAGAAGCAGCGACCTATGAAAGAATCAACAGCAGGAGGTAATTAGAAATTTGGGAATTATATTAGCAATCTTGTTATTCAGCTTCATCGTATTTTTTCATGAGCTGGGGCATTTCTTACTGGCGAAGAAAAATGGAATTGATGTAGATGAGTTTGCTATAGGAATGGGACCGGCAATTTATTCAAAAGAATATAAAGGGACCAGATACGCCGTACGTATCCTTCCAATCGGAGGGTTCTGTGCGATGGGGGAAGATGAAGAGGCGAATGATTCGCCGAATAACTTTAATAATAAATCCGTATGGGCGCGAATCTCAGTCATAGCGGCAGGGCCTGTGTTTAACTTTATTCTGGCTTTTATCTTTGCAGTGATCATAACGGCAATGGTTGGTTACGATAAGCCGGTAATCGGGGCAGTGGAATCCGGATATCCGGCAGCAGAAGCTGGTTTAAAAAAAGGTGACGAGATCGTGCAGATGGGGAATAAAAAGATCCACATTTTCCGTGAAGTCAGTTTTTATAATCAGTTTCACTCTGATGAAGACGTGGTTGTCACTGTGCTGAGAAACGGAAAAGAAAAGACCGTTACACTGACTCCGAAGATGGACAAAGAACTGGGATATAAGAGACTCGGAATCGGCAGTTCCGGTTATACCAAAGCCAATGCACTGACGGCGGTCAAATATGGCGGCTATGAAGTGAAATTCTGGATCTGCACGACACTGGACAGTCTGAAGATGTTAGTGACCAGACAGATCGGAGTGAACGAACTTTCCGGACCGGTCGGAATTGTTAATACGGTAGATACCACCTATAAGCAGAGCCGTTCCTATGGTCTGTTTGTCGTCATTGTAGAGATGCTGAATTTGGCAATTCTGCTGTCGGCGAACCTTGGTGTGATGAACCTTCTGCCGCTTCCGGCACTGGATGGGGGACGACTGGTATTCCTGATCATCGAAGCAATCAGAGGAAAGCGTGTGCCGCCGGAGAAAGAAGGGTATGTACATTTCGCAGGGATTGTGCTGTTGATGGCACTTATGGTGCTGGTGATGTTTAATGATGTGCATCGGATATTCTTTGGGGGATAGAAGAAATAGGTATTATTTTTGAACAAAAGGCATGTGAAAAATGAAAGGTCATTTTTTCCATGCCTTTTTAAAGCATTCGTTGATATAGAATTCAAAGTTAGCATTTTTCCATGTGGGGAAAATGGTTGTCAGTTCAATTCCGCAATCCGCGATACCCCCACATATATCTCCGATATCTTATACCAGGTCGTATAATCCACTTCTCCGGTCTGAGGCAGTCCAAAGACTTTTTGAAATACCCGGACAGCTTCGGCAGTTGCCGGTCCATAGATACCGTCAGCAGTGATCTTTGGAATAGCCGGATAAGCACCTGCAATCACATTTAACTGCTCCTGCATCTGCCGGACTTTGTTGCCGGATGAGCCAATCTTCAGAGTATAACCAGGCCAGGAGGACGGAATGCCGGAGATGGCTTCGGCGGTGTTGATGTACATGTCATCACCATAATAATAGCGTAGGATTTCGATAGGGGAGTAGCCTGATCGCCTAATGATTTGGATCCCCATTGTGTCATCCAGTTCGGACACTGCACCTGCCGCCCGTCACAATACTGTGTCAGTATCGGCTGCTTCACATTCGGTCTGGAAAGATAATCGGCAAACAACTCATCGACGATCACAGAGATTGTATCATAGATATTCCGTTCAGGAATCCATTTATGGTCAAAAGCGGTAGATGAGGTAATCGTGAAATCATATCCTTTGTTCCGGTACCATTCTGTATACACACGGTTCAGTGTAAAGGACATGATCGCCAGAACATTTGCCCGGATTGTATCTTCAGGCCAGGTAGCATAGATTTCGCTGGAAGCCACATTTTTGATATAGTCTTTATACTTTACGTAATAATTTCTTGCAGTAGAATCCCGCGGGCTTCCATCGTGGACAACAATATATTCAGGAACGACGACACGACTTAAGACAATCTCACCGGATTCAATGGTTGGCTTGATCTCATCCTCTGGAATCTTGGGCGGGTATGTGGCATATAATGTATGAGCGGGTATGACGAATATAGATTCATTTTCTTCCTGGTTATCGACGGGTTTCATGCTGACATTCTGCAGGGCTGTTACGTGGGGCAGAATCTCTGCTCCGGCAATGCTGACGGATTCATATCCGGCAGCAGATATTTGTAAGGTGTATTCTGAATACGGCTGAATCTCATTTTCAGGGTCCAGGCTGTATTCCAGCGGTGGTGCGGCGAGATCGATTATATCGGTCTGTCCGGAACTGTCGGTAGTAAGCTGCTCTAAAGGAGTTTCCGGGATACCGGTGTAGGAGATGGAAATCCGGGCTCCCTGAATCGGATATGCAGTGATGTCGGAGACAAGATTGATCTGCAGACGGCCTTTATCAGGAGTATCCTGAGTGGTTGGAGTCGCTCCATTCATAATAATAGGACCTCTTTTAAGACTCTGTTACTGACAGAGTATGCAAAAGTAAGAAAAAATGTGAGAATTGCGGAAAGAGAAAGAAACCGGTATAATAAAGTATTCCTACATTATGCAGGAAATCATAAGAATGATAGAAACAGGAGCGAAAAACAGAGCATGAAAAGAAGACATTTGCGAATATATAGAAAAAGAAGAGAAAAGAAAACGCTCATCCTGATTCTGATATGCATCTTACTCATAGGGATCGCGGCAGCAGAGCGAATCGGATACATAGATATGGAACAGTTTATTTCCGATAAACAGGAAGCGATTCCTTATCAGAAAGTATCCAAAACGGCAGAAGAGAACACAGAAAAATACTATTACCGCAATTGCCGGAAGAACAGAAGCAAGTTTATCGGGAAATCCTGGAAGGTGTCAGAAATCATACAGAGGAGATCTATGTACATGATACAGATGCGGATGAGACGAATCAGATATTCCGGAAGCTGATGAAAGATCAGCCGGATATCTTCTGGTGTGATGGAACAGCGACAGCTACAATGCATAAGGGAACGGAAAGCTATACGGTTCTGAAACCAAAATATTTTTATACAGCTAAGGAAAGCCAGACGATGCAGACAGAGATTACGCAGGCGGCAGCAAAGTGGCTGGCAGGTCTGGATGCTGATGCAGATGAGTATCAAAAAATTCTCTATGTGTATGAAAAAATCGTAGATGAAGTGGACTATGACGAGAGTGCACCGGATAACCAGAACATTTACAGCATATTTGTCAACAGGCAATCCGTATGTGCCGGATATTCAAAGGCAACGCAATACTTACTGGAACAGCTTGGTGTGTTCTGTACTTATGTGACAGGAAAGACGACAGAAGGCGGAAATCATGCATGGAATCTGGTGAAGTGCAACGGCGATTATTATTACGTTGACACAACCTGGGGAGATCCGGTGTTTCAGCAGGAAGAAGGCGAGGAGATATCCCGGGATACAAATCAAGAAACAGACACTTCCGGGAACAAGACAAATATCAGTTATGATTACATGTGCTGTGATGATACACAGCTGTTCCAGACACATATCCTGGATAAAGACACGCAGATGCCAGAGTGCAGCAAGATGGATTGCAATTATTATGTGGTAAATGGAATGTATTACACGCAGTATGATGCGGAACAGGCATTGGGAGCCATGAACCAGACAATCTGGACGAAGAAAAGTGCGACCACTTTCAAGTTCTCTGACAATGCGGTTTATCAACAGGCGCATGATGACATTTTCCAGAAAGAACTTACAAAAGCAGCGCAGAATCTGGCAGACTACTATGGGTTATCACAGGTGAAGTACCAGTACATCGATGATCCGAGATTACACAAGATTGTAATATTTTGGCAGTATTCATAAAAAAACAAAAATATCCGTTGAAAATCCTCGGATTATGTAGTATAATTTTTACAATTTGTGAAGACATAAATTGTCTGGTACCGATGGATCAAAACAGGGCAGTTTTGTGCTTGCACAAACTGCCTTTTGTTCTATATTTTTAAGAAAAAATTCCTTGTTACAACGAATTTTTTTGCCCAAATATAGGAATATACCTGAGGGACGGCGGGATGGCTTCATAAAAAAAGAAAAAGAAACACAGAAGGGAAAAGGTGAATATATGAAAGCATTTCTTATATTAGAAGACGGGACTGTCTTTACCGGAACCAGTATCGGTTCGACAAAAGACATGATTAGTGAGATAGTGTTTAATACTTCAATGACAGGTTATCTGGAGGTATTAACCGACCCTTCTTATGCGGGACAGGCCGTAGTAATGACCTATCCATTGATTGGAAATTATGGCATCACACCGGATATGGAGTCAAGGAAGGCATGGCCGGATGGATATATCGTAAGAGAACTTTCCAGAATGCCAAGCAACTTCCGTTGTGAAGGAACAATTCAGGATTTCCTGAAAGAACAGGATATTCCGGGAATTGCAGGAATTGATACACGTGCCTTACAAAGATTCTTCGTGAAAAGGGAACCATGAATGGAATGATCACCACCAATGAGAATTATAATTTAGACGAGATCCTTCCGAAGCTAAAAGCTTATACAGTTGGTGATGTGGTATCAAAAGTAACATGTGATGAAAAATATGTCTTAGAAGGCAATGGACCAAAGGTAGCTCTTATGGACTTTGGTGCGAAAAAGAACATTGCCAAGTCTTTAAATGAACGCGGCTGTGAAGTAACAGTCTATCCGGCAGGTACAAAGGCAGAAGAAATCATTGCTTCTGAACCGGACGGTATTATGTTGTCTAATGGGCCTGGAGATCCGGAGACATGCGTATCTATTATCGAAGAGATCAAGAAATTATACAATACTGATATTCCTATTTTTGCAATTTGTCTTGGACATCAGCTTATGGCACTTGCAAATGGCGCAAAGACTTATAAGTTGAAATATGGACACCGCGGCGGTAACCATCCGGTGAAGGATCTGACTAACAACAGGGTTTACATTTCTTCACAGAATCATGGTTATGCAGTTGACGGTACGTCAATTGACCCGAAAGTAGCAAAAGAAGCGTTTATCAATGTTAATGACGGAACCAACGAAGGACTTGCATATGAAGGAAAGAACATTTTTACAGTTCAGTTCCATCCGGAAGCTTGTCCGGGACCACTGGATTCCGGATACCTGTTTGACAGATTTATGGATATGATGAAAGGAGCAAAATAATGCCTAGAATTAAAGATATTAAGAAGTATTAGTAATTGGCTCTGGTCCTATTATCATTGGACAGGCAGCGGAGTTTGACTACGCAGGTACACAGGCCTGCCGTTCGTTAAAAGAAGAAGGTCTGGAAGTAGTTCTGCTGAACTCTAATCCGGCTACAATCATGACAGATAAAGATATCGCAGACCGCGTATACATTGAACCTCTGACAGTTGAAGTAGTAGAACAGCTGATCTTAAAAGAAAAACCAGACAGTGTTCTTCCGACACTTGGCGGACAGGCAGCGCTGAACCTGGCTATGGAACTTGAAGAGAATGGATTCCTCAAGAGAAATAATGTACGTCTGATCGGTACTACTTCCGAGACGATCAAAAAAGCGGAAGACCGTTTGGAATTCAAGATGACGATGGAGAAGATCGGTGAGCCTTGTGCAGCTTCTAAAGTCGTAAAGGATGTGCAGACAGGTATTGAATTTGCAGAAAGCATCGGATATCCGGTTGTACTTCGTCCGGCTTATACACTTGGCGGAAGCGGCGGAGGAATCGCTGACAACAGAACAGAACTCGTAGAGATCCTGGAAAACGGACTTCGTCTTTCACGTGTTGGGGAAGTTCTGGTAGAACGTTGCATCGCAGGATGGAAAGAGATCGAGTACGAAGTAATGCGTGACAGCATGGTAACTGCATTACCGTATGTAATATGGAAAACCTGGACCCTGTAGGTGTACATACCGGAGACAGTATCGTAGTAGCACCTTCTCAGACACTGAGCGATAAAGAGTACCAGATGCTCCGTACATCTGCTCTTAATATTATCAGTGAGTTAAATATCACTGGTGGATGTAACGTACAGTATGCGCTGAATCCAGATTCATTTGAGTACTGTGTAATCGAGGTTAACCCTCGTGTAAGCCGTTCTTCTGCACTTGCATCTAAGGCAACAGGATATCCGATTGCAAGGTTGCAGCAAAGATCGCTCTTGGATATACACTGGACGAGATCAAGAACGCAGTAACAAAGAAGACATACGCAAGTTTCGAGCCTATGCTTGACTACTGTGTTGTAAAGATCCCGAGACTTCCATTTGATAAGTTCATCAGTGCAAAACGTACACTGACAACACAGATGAAAGCGACCGGAGAAGTTATGAGTATCTGTGATAACTTCGAGGGAGCACTTATGAAAGCCATCCGTTCTCTGGAACAGCATGTAGACAGCCTTATGTCTTATGACTTCTCTCATTTAAAAGGAGAAGAACTGTTAGAAGAACTGAAAGTTGTAGATGACCGCCGTATCTGGAAAATCGCAGAAGCAATTCGTCAGGGTATCAGCTACGAAGACATTCACAGAATTACAAAGATTGACAACTGGTTCATTGACAAGATCGCAATTCTCGTAGAGATGGAACAGAAATTAAAGACAGAAGAATTAACAGCAGAGACATTAAAAGAAGCAAAACGCTTAGAGTTCCCGGATAATGTGATCGCAGAACTGACAGGAAAGACAGAGCGTGAGATCCATAACCTTCGTCATGACAATGGCATCACAGCTTCTTATAAGATGGTTGATACCTGTGCGGCTGAGTTCGCAGCAGAGACACCATATTATTACTCTGTATTCGGAAGTGAGAATGAAGTAGTTGAAACTTCCGGCAAGAAGAAAGTACTGGTACTTGGTTCCGGACGATCCGTATCGGACAGGGTATCGAGTTCGACTTCTGTTCTGTACATTGTACATGGGCATTTGCCAAAGAAGGATATGAGACGATTATTGTAAATAACAACCCTGAGACAGTAAGTACAGACTTCGATATCGCTGACAAGCTGTATTTCGAGCCTCTGACACCGGAAGATGTAGAAAGTATCGTAGATCTGGAAAAACCGGACGGAGCAGTTGTACAGTTCGGTGGACAGACAGCGATCAAGCTGACAGAATCTCTTATGAAGATGGGCGTTCCGATTCTTGGAACATCTGCTGAAAATGTAGATGCAGCCGAAGACCGAGAGCTGTTTGATGAGATTCTTGAGCAGTGCGAGATCCCAAGACCGACAGGTGGAACTGTATTTACAGCAGAAGAAGCGAAGAAAGTTGCAAACAGACTGGGTTATCCGGTACTGGTAAGACCTTCTTACGTACTTGGCGGACAGGGAATGCAGATTGCGATCAACGATCACGATATTGATGAGTTTATCGGAATCATCAACCGTATCGCACAGGATCACCCAATCCTGGTTGATAAGTATTTACAGGGTAAAGAGATAGAGGTTGATGCCGTATGTGACGGAGAAGATATCCTGATTCCTGGTATCATGGAGCATATCGAGCGTGCCGGAATCCATTCCGGAGACAGTATCTCTGTATATCCTGCACAGAGCATCTCTCAGAAGACAAAAGAGACGATTGCCGAATATACAAGAAGACTTGCAAAATCCTTACATGTAATCGGACTGATTAACATCCAGTTCATCGTATGTGGAGAAGATGTATATGTAATCGAAGTTAACCCTCGTTCCAGCCGTACTGTTCCATACATCAGTAAGGTAACAGGTATTCCGATCGTACCACTTGCAACAAAAGTGATCATCGGACACAAGATCAAAGAACTTGGTTATACACCTGGATTACAGCCGGAAGCAGATTATTTTGCAATCAAGATGCCGGTATTCTCATTTGAGAAGATCCGTGGTGCAGATATCAGCCTTGGACCTGAGATGAAGTCTACCGGAGAGTGTCTGGGAATTGCCAAGACATTTGATGAGGCTCTTTATAAAGCATTCATCGGTGCCGGAGTTAAACTTCCAAAACACAAGAACATGATTATGACTGTTCGTGATGAAGATAAGGAAGAAGCAGTAGAGATCGGACGTAGATTTGAGAAGATCGGTTACAAGATCTTTGCTACAGAAGGAACTGCCAAGGTTCTGACAGATGCCGGAGTAAAGGCTATGACAGTAAATAAGATTGAGCAGGAATCACCAAACCTTATGGATCTGATCCTCGGACATAAGATCGATCTGGTTATTGATACACCTCCGCAGGGAGCTGATCATTCAAGAGATGGATTTGTGATTCGTAGAAATGCGATCGAGACAGGTGTTAATGTGCTGACAGCAATTGATACAGCAAAAGCACTGATCACCAGTCTGGAGAATACAGATATTCAGAAATTGACACTGATTGATATTGCCAAAATTAAATAAAGAAAATTAGAAGTGGCATACAGCATTCGTATTTGCGGTATGCGCTTTTTTTTGTTACCAGATATCGACAGAACCTGCCATTGACAGTTTTTCGAACATATGGCAGTTATAAAATCAAAAAATTAAAAATATATGATCATTTATCTCATGTAATACGTTCTATATATAGGGGACGCCCTTAGGAGGAAGAATTTTGATGCGTGAAAATGAATTACTTAGGAAGATAGCAAAAGGTGAAACAGAATACTGGGAAGAATTGATCGGGATGTATTACGAAGATATCCTCCGTTATTGTATCTACCATGCGCCAGATAAGACGGCGGCAGAAGACGCGGTACAGGAGACATTTCTGAAAGTGATCCGGTATATGCCTAACTACAGACACCGGGGGAAGTTCAGGGCATTCTTATATAAGGTCGCTGCGAATACCTGCAAAGACCAGTGGAGGAAATGTGCAAGGGAAGAATGGTTTGATACAGACAGTGAGGCATCGGATGGCGAGAAAAAGCTGTCTGAAGAAATGATCTATCTGGAAACCGGTTATGCAAAGACAGAAGGTAATATCAATTTCCTAAGACTGATCCGGGAGCTTTCAAAGGAGCAGAGAGAAGTGGTATATCTAAAATATGCACAGGAACTTTCGTTTCGTGAAATCGCAGAGATACTCGGAATTCCGGCAAGAACGGTTCAGTCAAGGCTCAGGATTTCATTGAAGAAATTAAGAAAAAAGGAGGGAAAGCCGGATGCGTAGGAGACGGGAAACAATCGAAGAGGAGTATTTATATAAAGCATTGCAGTTAAGAGAATCGCTGCAGGTAAACGAAGAGAAAAAGTCGGAACAGATCGAAAAAATCATGGAAATGAGCAAGGCTGACCGACTGAGCGAGAGGAAGAAAGCCCGGACAGGTTTTACAGAATTTCTGATTCGTCAGATTCCGTTCATCGGATGGAAGATGTGGAGCATACAGGCGCTGGTAATGATAACTGCGCTCATATTCTTCTGTGGAACAGACCGGGGGGCAGTGGATATGACATGGCTGCTCACGGAAGGCAGCTTGCGTTTTGGGTTGGAGCACTGGAACTGTTATGGCGATGATCGGGATCCCTTATGTGATGCAGTCTTTCCGGTATCGGATGTATGAGATGGAAAAAGCGGCAAAGAATGGATTTGCAAGGATGCTTTTAAGCAGGATGGTTGTATTGTCAGTCGGAGATCTGGTTACTGTCCTGTTGTGCATGATCGTGATCAGCAGTAAGAATTATGCATCGGCCGGTATGGTTCTGCTGTGGTATCTGGCACCGTTATTCTTGATAGGAAGCTTCTGCACGGGGTGGATGCAGAAGATAGAAGCAAAATTTGATATGGAAGATCAGACCTTAAGATGTATCCAGATTTGTGAAGGTGCCTGTGTGGGACTTTTGATTTTGCAGTATCTTTTATACATCAAGCTGCCATCTGTGTATGGAAATACGGGATGGTGGATCGGCATTCTCGTGATTGCGGCAGGAGCTATGCTGTATCAGGGAAAGAAGGTTATCATCATACAATCTTAAAAATAGAAATGAATCACAGAAGCTGTTGCAAAGAAAGGAATAAAATATGAAACTTGAAATATGTGATGTCAGTAAACAATATAAGGATAAATGTGCTGTTGATCATGCGAACCTGACACTGACACCGGGAGTCTGGGGACTCCTTGGAGCTAACGGTGCAGGCAAGACGACGCTTATGCGGATGATCGCCGGGATCATGAAGCCGACTGGCGGTGAGATCCGTTATGACGGGATCGAGATCGACACACTGGGAGAAAAATACAGAGATATCTTCGGATATCTGCCGCAGGAATTCGGATTCTATCCAGGATTCTCGGTACAGGATTATCTGGAATATATGGCCGCATTAAAAGGAATCGGCAAAAAAGAGACGAAGGAAAAGATACAGGAACTGCTGGAGATTGTATCACTTACCGATGTCAGAAAGAAGAAGATTGTAAAATTATCCGGCGGAATGAAACGCCGTGTGGGAATCGCACAGGCATTGTTGAATGACCCGAAAGTACTCATCTTAGATGAGCCGACCAGCGGTTTGGATCCGGGAGAGAGAATGCGTTTCCGTAATCTGTTATCGGAGTTCGGAAGGAACAGGATTGTATTGATCTCCACACATATCGTGTCGGATGTGGAATATATTGCCACCTGCAATGCGATTATGAAAGACGGGAAGATTGCAGCAGTAGGAGAGACAGAAGAACTGGTAAAAGAAGTCGAAGGAAAAGTCTGGAATGCAGTTCTTGATATGGCAGAGGCAATGACTTATGAGACGAAAGTTCCGGTGGTGAACATTTACAACCGTGAAGATGGCAAGACGGTACTGCGTTATCTGGCAGAGCGACCGGTCATTTCGGGATCGGAACCGGCGGATGCAAGAATGGAAGATTTGTATCTGTGGATGTTCCCGGAGCAGGGAAAGGAGGAAGTACGATGAGACTGTATGTATTAGAATTAAAACGTCTGCTGAAGACGAGAAGTGTCGGTATTTTGATCATTGCGGCACTGATACTTTCGGCAGTGCTGTCCTATCTGCCGGTAACTTATATCCAGGCTTATAAGACAGACAAGTCGGGAACAATCCAGGTGGTCACCGGAATCGAAGCGATAAAGGCAAAAAAAGCAGACAAAAAAGCACTGCATGGCGAGATGACAGAAGCAAAGATCCGTGAGACAATCGCAGATATAAAAGAAGTATTGAAAGAATACGGGTCTCTGGAGCGGCAGAATATTCCATTGGACGTATATGTGAAAAAAGTATATTCGCATCTGGATATCATTGCAGTACTGGAACAGACGATTATTCCAAATGGAAAGAACCTGTATACATTGGAGTATTCATATATCAGTGAAGATGATGCGAAGAATGTATATACTGCATACCGGGAAAATGTTCAGAATCTGAATAAAAATCCGGAAGTTCAGAAGAAAATCAATCAGATGACGAAACATATATAGATACCACTTGCTTATTATTCGGAGTTTACAACTGATCAGCTGGACTATTATCAAATCTATCTGTTCCTGGTAATGATCTTCTTCATGGTGATCATAACACCGGTATTTGCGACCGAGTATCAGACTGGATCGGATCAGATTCTGCGCTGTACGAAACATGGAAGATTTCGTCTTGCCATTACAAAGATCGCTGTGGTATTTACATTAATTTTCGCAGTATTTGCGGTCGGAACGACAGTCTTTTCTATTATAATGCGTATATTATATGGCGCGGAAGTATTTAAAAATCCATTGCAGATGCTTGGATATCTGTACTATATTCCTGCATTTACAGTAGGAAAAATGTATAAGGTCATGGTTGCGGGTGGGCTGCTTTCACTTGTGGCAGTTGGAGCGAGTATACTGTTCTTTTCGGCAAAATGCAAGACAGTACAGTCGGCACTGATCTGTGCATTTGCAACTGCATTTGTACCGATGGTTATTTTTACAATATCAAACAGCCGGAATATTCTGGAGATTTTAAGGTGTATCTTCCCGACCAGCGGACTTGCCTTCATGAACAGTCTGGAGGGAGAATTGCTTGCCAGAAACTTTGTACAGATTGGCAGTGGATATTACTGGACACCATATATTATTGCGATTGCGGCGGCAATCTGGATTCCGGTATTTCTGGTCATAACGGTGGTGAGTTATTGTAAAAGGGAAGCTTAAGAAACAGTGAAATAACAGAGAAAAATAAATAATAAAAACGAAAAAAAGAACTGTGTAATCTGTGTGTTCAAAAATAAGTAAATAAAAAAGTTGACAAAACACGATGTACATGATATGATACCAATCGTTGCTTGTAACAAATTTGTAATATTTGTAATAAAGTTGCAAAAAGTGAATATACTTTATTAAAAGAAATGTAAATCATTGCAACAAAATCAGGAGGGTATTTATATTATGTTAAAAGCGAAGAGACTGAAATCAATGTTCGTGCTGTATTCGGCATGTGCAGTAATGGCAACTGGTTTTACCAGTCAGGCAGCCTCTGAACGGCCGGAAGTAACAACAATCACAGAGACAAAAAAGGAAGATGCGAATACACATACCGCTGTACAGACAATATCACAGAGTATCGTTGCATCTGCACAGGAGATGACAGATGCAAGCCAGCAGGTGATCGCAGAAAATATAGCAAAAAAAGAAGAGGAAGAACGTATTGCAAGAGAAAAGGCAGAGCAGGAAGCAAGGGAACAGGCGGAACGCGAAGCAAGAGAAGCGTACGTAAGAGCGAATCAGGAACTAATGGCATCCATCATCTATTGCGAAGCCGGTAATCAGCCATATGAGGGGCAGGTTGCTGTAGGTGCGGTTATTATGAATCGTGTCAAGAGTGGGAGCTATCCGAATTCCATCGAAGAAGTCATCTACCAGTCCGGACAGTTCGGACCGGCCACAACCGGATGGCTGAACAGAGTCAGAAGTTCAAAGGGATATTCACAGACGGCTCTTCAGGCAGCTGTAGATGCATTGAATGGATCAAATCCAATCGGAAGCTGCCTTTATTTTGACCAGGGAGGTTCCGGAATGAAGATCGGAGCGCACTATTTCCATTAGGATTCAAACAGAATTCCAAAGAAATCTTAAGAAAGCCGGAATTGACAATTGTATAACGGTTGTATTACGATAAAAGGGCAAAAGTTTTAAACTTTTGTCCTTTTTATAAAGTATGGGGAGATAAAAAAATTGTATAAAATTTTAATCGTGGAAGATGATGAGACAATAGCAGGTGGACTGAAAACCCATTTGGAGAAATGGAATTATCAGGCAGAGTGTATGACAGATTTTAAAGACGTGATGGGAAAATTTGTGGACTTTGATCCGCAGCTTGTGTTATTGGACATTGTACTTCCATTTTTTAATGGATTTCACTGGTGTCAGGAGATCCGGAAGATCTCGAAAGTGCCGATCATTTTCCTGTCATCGGCGAATGATAATATGAATATTGTGATGGCAATGAATATGGGCGGCGATGAATTCATCGAGAAACCATTTGACCTGAATGTGGTGACGGCAAAGGTGCAGGCCGTGTTAAGAAGAACCTATGAATTCCGTGGAACGGCAGATATCATGGAGTGGAATGGTGCGATCCTGAATCTGGCAGATGCGACAGTTTTGTATCAGGATCAGAAACAGGAACTGACGAAGAACGAATTTAAGATCTTGCAGATGCTTCTGGAAAATACGGGGAAGATCGTAAGCCGTGAAAGTATTATGACGAGACTCTGGGACAGCAATGAATTTATTGATGACAATACACTGACGGTCAATGTGGCAAGACTTCGTAAAAAATGGAACAGATTGGCTTGGTGGAAAGATCATCACAAAAAAAGGAATAGGATATATGGTGGAGGCATGAAACTGTTAATAGCATTTTTAAAAGATAAAACAAGAGAGATCAGCCTTTATGCCGGAACGGTCGGAATATTTATTGTTGTAGCATTTCTTTATAATATCAGGATGGATGCGTTGAAATATGCATTGCTGCTGGTGATATTGTGGCTGTTCCTTTATGTAATAACGGAATATCATCGCTTCCGGAAGAAGCATCTTCTGCTGGAACGGTTTAAGAAGAGCACGCAGGAGTGCACAAAAGAACTTCCAGAGTGCAGGAATCTTCTGGAACTGGATTATCAGGAATTACTGGGGATCTTTGACGAAAAGATTCTGGAGTTGAAATCAGAGGCAAGAATCAAAGGCCAGGACTTAAGTGATTATTATGGTATGTGGGCGCATCAGATCAAGACACCTATCGCTGCGATGCACATATTGCTGCAATCGGTGGAAGATGAAACCCGGCACTGCCGGAATTAAAAGAGATGAAGATGGAACTTTTTAAAATGGAACAGTATGTGGAGATGGTGCTGACGTATCTCCGCATGGAAGATATGTCAGGGGATCTGCAGTTTGAGAAGGTATCTTTAGATAAGATTCTGAAACAATCTGTCCGGAAATATTCTCAGATGTTTATTTTTCAGAAGATCCGTCTGGATTACCGGCCGGTGGAACGAATAGTTCTTACAGATGAAAAATGGCTGGAGTTTGTGATAGAACAGATTTTGTCTAATGCTTTGAAATACACAAAGAATGGCGGCGAGATCAGAATCTGTCTGGAAGAAAAAAGAGGACGGGAGTGTCTGGTGATCGAGGATAATGGAATCGGTATTCAGGCAGAAGATCTTCCTAGAGTATTTGAAAAAGGGTTTACCGGATATAATGGAAGAGCAGATAAGAAGTCTACCGGGATTGGACTGTATCTTTGCAAAAAGATCATGGATAAGATGGGACATAAGATATGGATTGATTCAGAGGTGGGAAAAGGAACCAGTGTATATCTGGAATTGACAAGGAAAGAATGGAATCCGGAATAACGATCAGACAAAAAGAGAAAACCTTACAGGAATGTAAGATTAAACAGGGGAAATGTCACATGCTTCGATGGCAGGATATTTCCTCTTTTTTATAATAGATACCGTAAAGAAGAAATCTTAAAAAGAAAGGAAGAAAAACTTATGTCATTACTGGAAGTAAAAAATGTGAAGAAGATATATACGACTCGTTTTGGGAGCAATCAGGTAGAGGCTTTAAGAGATGTGAATTTTACGGTAGAACGCGGGGAATATGTTGCAATCATGGGAGAGTCTGGATCGGGAAAGACGACTTTGCTGAATATTCTGGCGGCACTTGATAAACCGACAGAAGGAAAGGTTTATTTAAAAGACAGGGATCTGGGAAAATTAAAAGAAAAAGAGATCGCAACGTTCAGACGTCAGAATCTCGGCTTTGTATTTCAGGATTTTAACTTGTTAGATACATTTTCATTAAAGGATAATATATTCCTGCCACTGGTATTATCCGGAAAGAAATATCCGGAGATGGAAAAGAGATTAAAACCGATTGCAGAAAAACTTGGAATTGAAAAACTACTGGAGAAATATCCATATGAGGTGTCCGGTGGGCAGAAACAAAGAGCTGCAATTGCAAGAGCGCTGATCACGAAACCACAGCTGATTCTTGCCGATGAACCTTCGGGAGCACTGGATTCGAAAGCGGCAGACAGTCTGATGAATCTTTTTACAACGATTAACCAGGAAGGTCAGACGATTGTTATGGTGACACATAGTGTGAAAGCGGCGAGTAGTGCGAAAAGGGTGCTTTTTATCAAGGACGGAAAAGTATTCCATCAGCTTTACAGGGGGAATCTTACGAACGAAGAAATGTATGAAAGAATTTCAGATACGCTGAAGATTCTTACCACAGGAGGTGAGGAGGATGAATAATTTCATCTATGAAAAACTTGCTGTGACCAATCTTAAGAATAACCGTAAGACCTATGTACCTTATATCTTTACCGGTGTTCTGACTGTCATGATGTTCTATATTATTGATGCGCTGAGCAGAGGGAAAGGTATTACACAGGATACATTAAAGATATGTCTGCAGTATGCAACGGGTGTGATTGTTGTATTTGCAGTGATTTTTCTGTTCTATACAAATAGTTTCCTGATCAAGCGACGAAAGAAAGAGATCGGAGTATACAATATTCTTGGAATGGGAAAGCGGCATATTGCACGAATGATGGCAGTTGAGACGATCCTGACGGCGGGAATCAGTATTCTTGGTGGTCTGGTGTTTGGAATAATATTTGGGAAACTGATGTATCTGCTGCTCCTTAAGATTCTGCGCAATAGCGTAGATATGCAGTTTTCGGTCAATGGGACTGCAATTGTACAGACTGTCATATTATTTGCAGGAATTTTTCTTCTGACGTATTTATATAACATTTTACAGATACAGCTGGTGAATCCGGTGGAACTTCTGCACGGAGGCAATCAGGGGGAGAAAGAGCCGAAGAGCAGATGGCTGCTTGTGATCGTCGGTGTGGCGGCACTTGGCAATGGTTACTGGATTGCACTTACAACAGAGGCACCGTTAGAAGCACTTTTGAAATTCTTTGTTGCAGTGGTCTGTGTGATTATTGGAACTTATGCACTTTTTATTGCCGGAAGCATTGTGGTATTGAAAATACTCCGGAAAAATAAAGCTTATTATTATAATCCGAAACATTTTACCAGTGTATCAGGCATGATCTATCGTATGAAACAAAACGGAGCGGGACTTGCGAACATCTGTGTGTTAAGTACGATGGTGCTGGTTATGGTATCCACAACGGTATCTTTGTATGCGGGAATGGAAGATATCCTGGACTCACGTTTTCCGAGAGATGTTTCAATTGTCTGCAATGAAGCCGATACAAATAAGGAAGAGACTCTTCAGAGACTGATAAAAGAACAATGTGAGAAAGCAGGGGTAAAAATAACAGACAGAGTCCGGTACAGATATGGCAGTATGAATGCGGTTTTGAAAGGAAATAATCTGGAAAAGGTAGAGCAGTACTATCCGGACAATCATTTTTACTATGTAGAGATGATCACACAGGAAGAGTATAACCGGATAGAAAAAAAGAATGTTTCGTTAAAGGAACAGGAGATACTGACATATACCACGAACGGCAAATGTGGAAAAAAACAGATAAACATTGCAGGACAGAACTATCAGGTGAAAAAAGAACTGTCCGAGATGACGAGCCAGCCGAAGAGCACGGCAGAAATGTATAAGACATTATACATTGTATTTGCAAATGCAGAGCAGATTGAACGTATCGAGTCATTTTCTTATGCAGATAAATTCAACCTGAAGGGAGATGACGGAAAACAAAAAGAGGCACTGGAACAGATACAGAACGAATTTTATGAAAAGTTTCCGGATGGAACGATGGAAAGCCGTATGTTAAGCCGTTCTTCTTTTTATGAATTGTATGGCGGACTGTTCTTTATTGGAATCTATCTGGGAAGTATGTTTATTATGGCAACGGTACTGATCATTTATTATAAACAGATATCGGAAGGCTATGATGACAGGGAGCGTTACCAGATCATGCAGAAGGTTGGCATGAGTAAAAAAGAAGTGAAGCGTTCCATCAGAAGCCAGGTCTTAAGCGTATTCTTCCTGCCGTTGGTTGTAGCAGTGATCCATGTTGCAGTAGCCTTTAAAGTAATGACAAAAATTCTGGGAGTATTAAATCTTACGAATGTATCGTTGTTTGCGGTATGCACAATCATTACGATAGCGGTGTTTGCGGTATTCTATATCATCGTTTACAGTATAACTGCGAAAGAATATTACCGGATCGTGAATTAAGATTAAGGGTTTACCATTGACTTTGTATCTTTCAGGTTGTATTGTTGTTTTAGAATGTTTTACGAATCAAGGAGGAACTTAAAAATGACAAGAGAAGGCGAAAGAGAACTGGTAAAAGTGGAACATGTAAATGGCGGAGACGGTTATATTGTAAAAGAAGCAATGGTTACTTCGGAAGAAGTTGGAGAAGCCTGTAAGATGTATGCCAAGATTCATCTGGATCCGGGATGTGAAGTAGGATACCATTATCATCATGGTGAGACAGAGTCTTACTTCATTCTGACCGGACACGGAACTTATGACGATAACGGCGAAAAACAGCCGGCAAATCCTGGCGATTTGTTCCTGTGTAAAGACGGAGATGCACATGGAATTAAGAACACCGGTGATGAAGAACTTACCTTTATGGCATTGATCTTAAAAAAATAATATTGGAAAATATGAAAAACACCTGTCTGTAACTGGGATCATTTCAGGAATGATACCGGGCCGCAGACAGGTGTTTGTATTGCCATGCATTCGGAAGAAGCTGCCAGTGGCAGGTTCTCTGCATTGATTATAATGAACGGAATACATCCAGCAGCCGGTCATTATCCTCTGGATTCATAATGCAGAACCGTACATATTCTCCGTTCAGGCTTTCGAAAGAAGAACAGTCCCGGATCATGAGATTCTGGTGAATCGCTTTTTCAAAGACATCGAAAGAAGTGAGTCCTTCTTTTAAAATCCTTACAAGGACAAAGTTGGCATAAGCAGGATAAATCTTTACAGTATCCAGTTCAGAAAGCTCTTTGCACATTCGGGTGCGCTCGGAATCAATGAGAGTCCAGGTCTTCTTAATATAATCGGTATCTTTCAACATCCGTTCTCCGGCATAAGCTCCGACACTGTTCAGGCTCCACGGATTCTGGTGGGTAAGAAGCGTCTGAAGAAATGCCTGATTACTGGTGAGACCATAACCAAAGCGAAGTCCAGGTGCGGCGAAGAACTTGGATACACCGCGGATGACCATGAAGTTGTCGAATTCCGGTACAAGAGAAACTGCAGAGAGGGAAGTGCCTTCCGGTGCGAATTCGATATAAGTCTCATCGATCATAACGAAGATACCAAGTGACCGGCATACGGTTAACAGCTTTTTCATATCAGCGGTACTGATGGCTGAAGAGGTCGGGTTGTTCGGATTACAGATGATCAGAAGATCAATATCACTTTTCAGTGTATCGGTCAGATCGGAAATATCCAGTCTGAAATCCTGTTCTTCTTTCAGATTATAATATTCCAGTGTGCCGCCGACCAGATTCAGCTCTCTTGCATATTCGGAATAGGTCGGTCCCAGAAGCAGCGCTCTTTTTGGTGCGCGCTGGCTGATCAGAAGTGAGATAAGCTCCGTAGAACCATTTCCGACAACAATATGTTCCGGCGAGGTATTGGTATATGCAGCAATTGCTTTTTTCAGATCTGTATAATCTCTGTCTGGATAACTGCTGATGATATCCAGATGTTCTGCGAGATCTTTTTTTACCTGTCCGGATAATCCGAGCGGGTTTACATTGGCACCGAACAAAACAATCTTTTTCCTATCAAGGTGATAATAATCTGCGATCTTTTCCAGATCGCTTCCGTGAAATTCTGGCTTTTTTTTCATAATTTTCCATCCTATCGACACAATTTTGATATTTTCTCTTTCCGGCATTGCCATTCGTTGACAAACAATGCTATAATTTATTATAGTATGTTTTAAGAAAAAAGCAACGAAAGAAGCAGGTGTAGGACTTGAAAAATAAAATCCAAAAATTTTCAAAAGGCGACTTTCAGTTGATACGACCTGATGTTATATTCGATGAGACCAATCTGGTACTCATTATAGGTGAAGGGGAAGTATACAGAGGAAGTTTTACAATGAGGGCAAACAATGAGGGAAGGATACGAGGACTGGTGTACTCGTCTTCTTTCCGTGTCCATTTTAAAGATCAGGGATTTGAGGGAAATCCGGCAAGAGTGGAATTTACGTATGACGGACGGGGACTTCGCCCGGGACATGTAGAGGAAGGAAAATTCACGGTCGTATGTACCGGTGGTGAGTTTGAACTGGCTTTTACGGCAATCATTGAGAAACCATATGTGATGACAACCTATGGAAAAGTACAGAGTACCGATGATTTCCGCAAACTTGCAATTAAGGATTTTTCAGAAGCGGGAAGGCTCTTCCGTTCCAAAGAATTCTATGAGATTTTAAAATATGAGAATGAGCGTACATTCTATCTGTACGATAATATGCGCAAATGGTCTCTCGGAGAACAGGCCATGGAAGAATTCATGGTAGGGATCAAACAGAAAGAATGCATTTTCCTTACGCTTCAGGGAGAGGGGATGCTATTCGAAGATCTGACAGAGTCGACAAAGGGAACACTGACTCTGATGAAAAATACATGGGGATATATGCCGATCCATATTGAGACAGTCGGTGATTTTATCCGGGTGTCCAGACCTGAGATCAGCACAGAAGATTTTGTGGGAAATGCACATGAGATCGAATATGTGGTAAGAGCAGAGAAACTTCATGGCGGACGGAATTACGGAGCATTGAAGTTCGTGACACCATATGAGACACTCACTTATGAAGTTGAGGTATTGCAGAATCAGGAGTATGACGAAGATCACAGGATGCCGGAACTTTTACTGGCTCAGATCATCAAAGAATATGTAGGATATGTGGCAGGAAGAGTGACACTGGAACACTGTGGATAGTGCAGTCGAGAAGATGGTAGCGCTGCGTAAGCTGGATCCTCTGAATGAAGTATATCAGTTGATGCTTGGTAATATTTATCTGCTCGGAGGCAAGACGGAAGAAGCAAAATGGATTCTTGAGAATTACAATTATAATCGGTTCGCAATCGGAAAAGATCCGCTGACAAACTGTTATTATCTGTATCTGACTGCAAAGATCCGCGGAGATGTGAACTATGAAGAACGGGTGCTGGATGAGGTTGGAAAGACATATATGCGTCATCAGGATTCCTGGTGGCTGCTCTATATGATCCTGAATCTTGACAACAGATATAAGAATCCTTATAAACGTCTGGAAGTTCTGGAACAGCAGTTTGAGTATGGAATCCATGCAGTAATGTTCTATTTGGAAGCATATCTGTGCTATCAGGAAAAGCCGACACTTCTTAAGAAATTAGGCACATTTGAGATTCAGGTGTTAAATTTTGCGACCAAATACCGCATGATGACAAAAGAACTGGCACTTTATATTTCAAATTTTGCCAGTCAGCAGAAAAAATACAGTGACAATCTGTTCAGAATCCTGGAAAGAATCTATAAGATGTATGAAGAGCCGATGATACTGAATACGATCTGTACACTTTTGATCAAAGGAAATAAAACGGCAAAGAAGTATTTTTCATGGTATCAGAAGGCAGTTGATTCGGATCTTAAGATTGCCCAGCTTTATGAATATTATATGATGACAATCGACGAAGACAGTGCGCACGGACCGTTGCCGAAATCGCTGGTTTTATACTTTATGCATGGAAATGCTCTCGATTATAAGAAGGCTGCGTATCTGTATGCAAGTCTTGTGACCCATGAGGAACAGGCAGGAGATCTGTATCTGAATTACAGAGAACAGATGGTGGCATTTACATGGGAACAGTTGGCAAAGCGCCACATAACAGAATCACTGCGTACATTGTACAAAAGATTTTGCAGAGAAGACGAGATGACGGCAGAACGTATGGAGGCGATGCGTGACATCTGTTATTCTTATGAAGTAAGGACAAAGGTACGCGGGATGAAATGTGTGCTGGTAATTGAAAAAGATGGTTCGGTACGTCAGCGTATCCCGTATGATACGAAGAATGGAGCTATCATTTATCTGTATGATAAGGAATCGAGAATTGTATGGGAGTCTGTAGAGGGCAGACATTATACGGATTCCATTCCATATGAGACGAAAAGACTGTTTTATGAGCCGCGTTTTGTAGATATGTGCAGAAAATATGCAGCATCTACAGGATTCTGGAATCAGGAGCCGGAGAAAAGAAAAACCGGATTATGAAAAGATCCAGGCAAAGGGGATAGATTCATTTGAGGATAAGGATGTCTTCCTGGTTTGCAGCAGAAGAATCAGGGAAGAAAATTATACGGAGGATGACTTCTTAAGTTATCTTGCTTTTGAAATGTTCCGGAGAGGACAGTATGACAAGGTGACACTTACGTATCTTGCGGAGTATTACTGTGGCGCAATCGGAGATATGAAGCGGCTCTGGAAAGTATTAAAACAATATGGGGTTCCATCTTATAAGGTCAGTGAACGGATCATTACACAGATGGTCTTTTCGGAGACATTGTATGAGGAAGAGCATATTTTTGAAGATTATTATCTGTCGGACAATGTATATTTTCGCTTAAAACAGGCATATCTTGCTTACGTTACAAGGGAATATATCGTATATGGACGAAGCCTGGAAAAATGTGTATTTGAAATCATTGCAAATGAATGTGATCAGAAAGAAGATCTGCCAGATGTATGTAAGATTGCACTTCTGAAATATTATTCAGATAAAGAATACACAGGTGAACTGGAAGATGTCCTTCATCAGGTACTACGGGAAATGTGCGAAAAACAACTAGTCTTCCCATATTACATGAATTATAAAGAGGAATGGCTGCGGGAAGTACAACTCTATAATAAGGTGATGGCAGCGTACCGCTGTAAACCGGGAGGAAAAGTAAGACTGTACTATAAGATGAAACAAAAAGACCGGGAAGAACTGGGATACCGGGCAGAGGCAATGATGCCGGTCTATGAAAACCTGTATGTAAAACAATTTGTCCTTTATAATGATGAATCAGTGAATTATTATTTCCAGGAATCCGGAAACGGAGAAATGATCACAACAGACAAGAAGACGCTGAAAACAGATAAAGAACGTGTATTTGCCGGAAAATATCAGATGCTGAATGCAATGACAGATATGGATTCGGATGCGGAACGTTCGAAAGCCATGCTTGAGTTTGAAGAAGAAGAACAGATGGCAGATCAGATATTTAAGATATATTAAAATGAAAGGAGGAGACGATAATGCAAAAAGGAAGTGTTCTGGGCTATGATCTGAATGAAAAGAATTGTCAGATCAGTTATTATGATGAAAATAAAGAAGAACCGGAAACGATGGAAGCAGCAGTTGATAATTATCAGATTCCTCTGATCCTTGGCTATTATAAAGAACGATGGGTATATGGACAGGAAGCAAAACGATTGAGAGAAGCGGGAGAGGGAGATATTGTCACTCATCTGTTCCGTAAAGCTGTAAAAAGAAAAAAAAGTACGTGTAGGCGGGAAAATCCATGATGGCGTATGGCTTCTTGCAAAGTTCATTTCCATGACATTGAAGAAATTCGAACAGATTGATTATATTACGTTTTCCGTTCCGTATACGAATGTTGATATGTCGAAGATGTTAAAGGGAATCGGAAAATATATCGGTGTACCGGGAGAATGTGTATTTGTACAGGATTATAAGGAAAGCTTCTGTCAGTATATGTTTTATCAGCCGAAAGAATTGTGGCAATATGAATCAGCATTGTTTTATTGTGATGCGCAGGAAATCCGTGCATATATGCTGCGCCGCCTGAATACAGTAAGCACCAAGAGCAGGGATATGTTTGTGACAGTAGAAGAAGTCGCCAATGCGCACATGAAAGAACTGGAAGCAATCTATCCTGTGTTGAATGTAGATAAAGCCAAAGATGCGGATGAGAGTTTTAAGTCTTTCATCCAGAATGTATTTGATAAAAAAGTGGTATCGTCTGTTTATCTGACAGGAGAGGGATTTGAGAATAACTGGTATCCGAATTCCCTGAAGGTACTGTGTAACGGACGGAGGGCTTTCCTTGGAAATAACTTATACAGTAAGGGTGCATGTTATTCATCCATGCGCTATGCAGATCCGTATGATGATGGTCCGATTTATCTGGATGGAACAAAGATGACAGAACAGATCTGCCTGCGTATGAGAATTGGCGGACAGGAAGGATGGTATCCGATTGTTGCATGGGGAACACACTGGTATGAGGCAGACGGACAGTGGGAAGTGATTTTGGAAGATACATCGGATATTGAGATCCATATAGAGACACTTGACGGAGAGGATCTTAAAGTTGAGACAGTGTCACTGGAAGAACTGCCGGAACGAACAGATTATTCTTTGCGTCTTCAGATTGAAGTCATGTTTATGGATGAGCGTACCTGCAGGCTGCGTTTTAAAGATGTTGGTTTCGGAGAATTTTATCCGGCATCAGATTTCCTTGTAGAAAAGGAATTACATTTAGGAGGTATCAATGGGCAGTTTAATTCTTTGTCATAAAAAACGGGCCAAACGACCTTTTGAAATATCCAGAGTTCATATGCGGATTTACACGATAGAAGAATTGTGTTATTACATCTGTAATAATCTGTATCTGATCGATTATACGATCGTCAATGAACGATTGTGCCGGTGGGTCGGGGATGAACTGGAACTGCCGAAGCTGGCAGAGGAATTAAGAAGGCTTCTTCGGGAGAATGGATCGATGGAAGAATTTGTACTTACGATCCTGAAGGAATCTAATATCTATGCTGCGGCAGAAATTCATAAGATGCAGAGTGTTCTGGAACAACTGCAGTCACAGAGAGACGTAGAAAAAGAAAAATATAAGGCGGATACGCTTCAAAACAGTAAAGAATACGAATCAGCGATTTTAGTATATCAGTCCATCCTTAACAAAGACTGGGATGAATCGGTAGATAAAAAGTTTTACGGTCGTGTGTATGCAAGCATGGGATCCGCATATGGTCATCAGTTCCTGTATAAAGAAGCGGCAAAGGCTTATCAGGAAGCGTATAAGATATGTGAACAGCCTGATATATTGAAGGCGTATCTTTATAGCTGTTATAAAGCTCTTCCGCATGATGAATACTTAAAAATGCTGTCGGGGAATCCAATCCTTCTGAGTCTGGACACTATTTTGCGTGATGAAATGGAAAAAACAAAGAAAAAGATAGGTGCGGATATTCCGGAAGAAAAGCTGAATGAATGGAAAAAGGAGTACCGCAGGATTGACAAACACCGTGGAATATGATAATATATCCAAAGATTTTAGTGTGGTAAAGTAATCAACTGCTAAACTGGTAAAAGAGCGTAGCGGCTGTTTGGCACACGTAAAAGGAATACAGGAGGATATATGTTATGAAAAAGAGATTAGTACTGCTCCTTGTTACGGCAATGGCAGCTACAACGGTATTGACAGGCTGTGGAAGTAAAGATTCATCTGACAGTGGGAAGAAATCGGCAAAAGAATCAAAAGTAGAAAATGATGATGACACATTGATCGTTGGGTTTGATGCTTCTTTCCTCCGTATGGTTATAAAGATGATAGCGGAGAATATGTAGGATTCGATCTTGATCTTGCACAGGAAGTATGTGATAGAAATGATTGGAAACTGGTAAAACAGCCGATAGACTGGGATTCTAAGGATGCGGAACTAAATTCGGAAACAATTGACTGTATCTGGAATGGATTCACTATGAATGGCCGTGAAGATGATTATACATGGTCAGATCCATATATTGACAACAAGCAGGTCGTGGTAGTCAGAAGTGATTCGGGTATTGATGACTTTTCGGGGCTGAAAGGAAAACATGTAGAAGTACAGACAGACTCTTCTGCACTTGCGGCTCTGGAAGGAGATCAGAAGGACCTGGCGGCAACCTTCGCAGATCTTAATCAGGTTGCAGAATACAATACAGCATTCATGGATTTGGAATCCGGTGCATGTGATGCAATCGCTATGGACATCGGAGTTGCAAACTATCAGGTGAATTCAAGGAAAAATCCGGATGATTACAAGATCCTAGACAAAGAAATTTCATCTGAACAGTATGCAGTCGGATTCAAAAAAGGAAACACAGAGCTGAAAGGTAAAGTTCAGAAGACACTGGATGAGATGGCCGAAGATGGAACGGTTGATAAAATTGCAGAAAAATATGCAGATTACGGAGTTCCGGGAGCTCTTTGCATAGGAAAGAACAGCAAGTAAAATGAAGGGGCCAACCCCGGAGGGGATTGGTCCCTTTTGGCTCGCCATTCATTCGGAAGAAGCGTGAAAAAACTGGAGGACATTATAGATGGAGATAGGAACACTGATAAGAGAACTTGGCGGAGGAATGTGGGCCTCGGCAGAGATATTTATTCTGACATTACTTTTTTCGCTGCCGCTTGGACTGGTGGTTGCATTCGGGAGAATGTCGAAGATTGCACCGGTCAGATGGATATCAAAATTATACATATCGATTATGAGAGGAACCCCGCTGATGCTTCAGTTGATGGTAGTGTATTTCGGACCATATTATCTGTTTGGAATGCGCATTTCCACAGGATACCGTATGACTGCGGTGCTGATCGGTTTTGCAATTAATTATGCGGCATATTTTGCTGAGATATACAGAGGCGGGATTGAGGCAATTCCGGTAGGACAGTATGAAGCGGCAAAGGTACTGGGATATTCCAAAAGCCAGACATTTTTTCCGGATCGTATTTCCTCAGGTATGTAAGCATATTCTGCCGGCAGTGACCAATGAGATCATCACGCTGGTAAAGGACACTTCACTGGCATTTGTGCTGGCTGTAACGGAGATGTTTACAATGGCAAAACAGATTGCGGCGGCACAGACTTCCATGGTTCCGTATATTGCAGCAGGTATCTTCTATTATGTATTTAATTTGCTTGTTGCGATGATTATGGAAAAGATTGAAGAAAAGTTGAATTATTACCACTAGGAGGAATAGATCATGAGTCTGCTTGAAATGAAAAATATCAAAAAAAGTTTTAACGGGGTCGAAGTTCTGAAAGACATTTCTCTGAAGGTGGAAAAGGGAGAAGTCCTTGGTATCATCGGTCCTTCCGGCTCGGGAAAATCAACCCTTCTTCGATGTGCAACGGGGCTTGAGACTGCGGATGCAGGGGAAATCCATTATTCCGGAACCTTTGGACTGGTGTTTCAGAATTTTAATTTGTTTCCGCATTATTCGGTGATGAAGAATATCACTGATGCACCGTTGAAAGTACAGAAGAGAAAGAAAGAAGAAGTCTATAAAGAAGCGAGAGAACTTTTGAAGAAGATGGGACTTGCCGACAAGGAAGATGCATATCCTTGTCAGTTGTCGGGAGGACAGCAGCAGCGTGTATCAATCGCGAGAGCACTTGCACTGCATCCGGATATTCTGTTTTTTGATGAGCCGACGTCTGCGCTGGATCCGGAACTGACTGCAGAGATCCTGAAAGTTATCAGGGAACTTGCGATGGAGCATATGACGATGGTGATTGTTACGCATGAGATGAATTTTGCGAGAAACGTATCGGATCATGTAATCTTCATGGATGGAGGTGTGATCGCAGTAGAAGGAACTCCGGAAGAAGTATTCGATTCATCTAATGAAAGAATGAAAGAATTTCTCGGAAAATTCAATGATTAACCGCGGGAAAACTAATGAATAGAACGGGATTATAAGCTATGCTTATTAAACGACGCGTTATAAATAATGTATCAGCAGGAATACAAGGTAGATGGAAATATTGCTTTTCCGTTTGCCTTGTATTATACTGATATAGCAAAATGCTTTTTAAAGACAGTTTTGACAAATGAAAAATTTGAAAAGAATGGAGTCTGCATTTATGAGTGAATTTGAAAAAGTAACAACAGGACTGGGTGAAGAATGCGGTGTGTTTGGAGCCTATGATATGGATGGCGGAGATGTTGCACCATCCGTTTATTATGGACTTTTTGCATTGCAGCACAGAGGACAGGAAAGCTGTGGTATTGCGGTAACGGATACATATGGAGAAAGAAAAGTACATTCCAAGAAAGGACTTGGACTGGTAAATGAAGTGTTCGATGAAGAGTCTTTACAGGAATTGAAGGGAAATCTTGGTGTCGGACATGTAAGATATTCGACAGCAGGTGCTTCCAGAGCTGAGAATGCGATGCCGTTGGTTATCAATTATGTGAAAGGGATCCTTGCAATTGCACATAACGGCAATCTGACAAATGCCATTGAACTTCGCCATGAACTGGAGTACACAGGCGCTATTTTCCAGACAACGATTGACTCGGAGGTGATCGCATATCATATCGCCAGAGAACGTCTGAATGTAGAGAAGGCAGAAGATGCGGTAAAAAATGCGATGAAGAAGATACAGGGAGCGTATGCACTGGTTGTCAGTTCGCCGAGAAAGATGATCGGTGCCAGAGATCCATTTGGATTGAAACCTCTTTGTATTGGAAAAAGAGATAATACTTATTTCCTGGCTTCGGAGAGCTGTGCGATTGCTGCCGTCGGAGGAGAATTTGTAAGAGACGTAGAGCTGGAGAGATTGTAAGTTTTACAAAACATGGAATGAAATCAGATAAAACTATGGCAATCGATCCCAAAAAGCAGGCAAGATGTATTTTTGAATATATATATTTCGCAAGAATGGACAGCGTGATCGATGATGTGAATGTATATCATGCGAGAATTGTTGCAGGGAAAGCTCTGGCAGAATCTTATCCGGTTGATGCGGATCTGGTTGTCGGAGTACCGGATTCCGGGCTGGTTGCGGCGAAAGGATATTCGGAACAGTCGGGAATTCCGTATGGCATGGCATTCCACAAGAACAGTTATGTCGGAAGAACATTTATCAAGCCAAAACAGAGTCAGCGGGAAAGCAGTGTGAAGATCAAGCTGAACGTGATCGAAGAGGTTGTAAAGGGAAAACGTATTGTTATGGTAGATGATTCTATTGTAAGGGGAACAACCTGTGCGAACATTATCAAGATGCTCAAAAAGGCCGGAGCGAAAGAGGTCCATGTAAGGATCAGTTCACCACCGTTCCTGCATCCATGCTATTTCGGAACAGATGTGCCTTCGAATGAACAACTGATTGCACATTCCCATACAACAGAACAGATCCGTGATATGATCGGGGCAGATTCGCTTGGTTATATGGAAGTTGATAAATTAAAAAACATGGTCGGTGATCTGGCATATTGTGACGCATGTTTCACCGGTAATTATCCGATGAAAGTACCTGGAAGAGATGTTTCGCTGGCATTTGAATAGAAAACAGGTTAAAATAGTCGGGTGGAAGAATTGATGAAGGAGATTATTAGTATGAGTAACGACAGATATACAAGTCCACTTTCAGAAAGATATGCAAGCAAAGAGATGCAGTATATTTTCTCACCGGATAAGAAATTCCGTACATGGAGAAAACTCTGGATCGCACTTGCTGAGACGGAAAAAGAACTGGGACTGGATATTACGGAAGAACAGATTGAAGAATTAAAAGCACATGCAGATGATATCAATTATGATGTGGCAAAAGAAAGAGAAAAGGTTGTCCGTCATGATGTTATGTCTCATGTGTATGCATATGGAAAACAGTGTCCGAATGCAAAAGGAATCATTCATCTTGGTGCAACTTCATGCTATGTAGGCGATAATACAGATATTATTCTGATGTCGGAAGCATTGGAAATTGTCAGAAAGAAACTGATCAATGTGATTGCCGAACTTGCAAAGTTTGCAGATGCACATAAGAACCTTCCGACACTTGCATTTACACATTTTCAGCCTGCACAGCCTACAACAGTAGGTAAGAGAGCAACACTCTGGATGCAGGAATTCATGATGGATCTGGAAGACCTGGAATATGTAAAAGGAAGTTTAAAGCTTCTCGGATCAAAAGGAACGACCGGAACACAGGCAAGCTTCCTGGAACTCTTTGACGGAGATCAGGAGACGATTGATAAGATCGATCCGATGATCGCCAAAAAGATGGGATTTGAGACATGTTATCCGGTGTCTGGTCAGACCTATTCACGTAAGGTAGATACCAGAGTGGTAAATGTACTTGCAGGTATTGCGGCAAGTGCACATAAGATGTCCAATGATATCCGTCTCCTTCAGCATCTGAAAGAGATTGAAGAACCATTTGAGAAGACTCAGATTGGATCTTCTGCAATGGCATATAAGAGAAACCCGATGAGAAGTGAAAGAATCGCTTCACTTTCCAGATATGTGATGGTAGATGCCATGAACCCGGCAATCACATCCGCAACACAATGGTTTGAGAGAACACTTGATGATTCTGCGAACAAACGTCTCAGTGTCCCTGAAGGATTTCTGGCAATTGATGGTATCCTGGATCTGTGTCTGAATGTTGTAGACGGACTGGTAGTATACCCGAAGTTATCGAAAAGAGACTGATGTCAGAACTTCCGTTCATGGCAACAGAAAATATCATGATGGATGCTGTAAAAGCAGGTGGGGACAGACAGGAACTTCATGAGAGAATCCGTGAATTGTCTATGGAAGCCGGACGCAATGTCAAAGAAAAAGGATTAGACAACAATCTTCTTGAACTGATTGCCGCAGATCCTGCATTCAATCTTTCGCTGGAAGAACTGCAGAAGACGATGGATCCTGCAAAATATGTGGGACGTGCGCCGATTCAGGTCGATGTATATCTGAAGAACGTCGTGAATCCTGTGCTGGAAGCAAATAAGGATATTCTTGGAGTAACAGCAGAGATCAATGTATAAGATTCTGTAACAAATAAAAACATGAAAAAGAAAGTGGAGTTTCAGTGAGCAATGGAACATCACTTTCTTTTCTTGTATATATGATTTATAATGAATCCATATGGAAGTGTAAGGGGGAAGAAAGCGGATATATGGAAAAGACTATGGAAAAGATTAGGACTATGATGAATGGTGAAGCATCAGAAAAGCAATACCGGGTCAGAAGCTGCAGATACACAGACCTTGTAATGATACTTGTGATCGTAGTTGCGCTACAGTGTCTGACAAGGCTGGAATATGCAGGGGAAAGATTTATCCAAAGCCGGAACGGGTATAAGATAGCCGGCAGTACAATGAAAAGCTGCGGACAGGAAACTGTAAAAGGATATGTGGAAATAAAAGCATTGTGCATTTCAAACGCGAAGAATATAGCCGGAAGCTTGTGTGCTCAGGCTGCGACACCGAATGAAACAGCTATGAATGTGACCATTCCAACAGCTGATGCGGGAAAAGATGACAGCCGGAATACAAAGCTGCCTGCTGCAGAAGAAATGAACACATCTGCTTTGGAAGGTGGAGCGGAGATCCTGAAAACAGAAAAGAGTGCGGGAGCTGCACCTGTTGTGGCAGATACAACAGCTGCCGGGTCTGCAGCTGAGAGCAGTGAAGAGGACAGGGGCAGTACAGAAGAACAGCAGGGCGAAATGCTGGAACTTGGTGGATTTATCATAGGAGAAAATGGCTTGATCGAACGTTGTGAGAATCCGTCTCTGGTTGTCGAGGATGGGATTATTATATTGCCATCAGACGACAGATGTAAGGGGATCAGAGCAGAAGCATTCACTGGAATTACGGGAGTGGAAGAAATTTATATTCCGGCCAATATTACATGGATTGAACCCGGAGCCCTGGAAAAATTGGAAAATCTTATGTATATAGAGGTTGCACCGGATAATCCGGCATATCAAAGCATAGATGGAGTTCTTTACAGCAAAAAGGAGCAGAAAGAAAAGGCATGAATATTCGACAGGTAACAGACGGCAAAGAAGATTATATAGAATTGCTTCGCATGGGAGATCCGGATGAATCCAGAATCCGTAAAGTATTGGAAAAAGGTGAACTTTTTTTTACTTGAAGAACATGGAAAACTCCGTACATTGTGTGTGGTTATATTTTTCGGAAGAAAAGAAATGTGAGATAAAAAATATTGTAACCATAGAAAAAGACCGTGGCAAGGGGTATGGCCGGTATATGATCCATTATATCTGTGAACATTACTGCTCACAGTATGATTGGGGATATATGAAAAAAGACCGATGCCGGGACATCATGGAGTTCTGTGAAAAGTGTGGATTTACAGATGAAGATGAGATATATCTGAAAAAGGAACTGATGTCGGAAATCGACACAAAACGTGTAATTAATCTTGCAATGGAAGCGGGAAGAATGCTTTTGAAAAACGGAGGTGAGATCTTTCGTGTAGAAGAGACGATGATGAGAATCTGCCGTAGATTCGGGGTGAAATATGTGGAACTGTTTACTTTGAGCCATGGATTGTTTATCTGTGCAGGAACGGATAAAGAAAAGCTGTACACAAAAGTAAAACAGGTACCGCTTTCCTCCACGCATCTGGGGATCGTAGCAGAAGTAAATGATCTGTCCAGGGAAATTGCAGCAGGACATGTCGGAATTGAAGAAGCAATAAAGAAGTTAAAGAAGATCGACAAGATGCCGGTCAAGCGTATTCCTTATCAGATTGCGGCGGCTGGATTAAGCGCCGGCGGATTGGGGTATCTGCTTGGCGGGACAGCAATGGAAGCTTTTGTGGCATTTTTTGTCGGTTGTGTTGTGTTCTCATGGTCTCTTTTTGCCGGAAAACACGGTGTTTCAAAGATCCTGATTCACATTGTGGGGGGGATCATTATTGCGTCAATGGCTTTGGCGGCAATGCAGATTCCGTTTTTGGGAAAACTTAGGATGGAAGGGATCGTGACCGGCGGGATTATGCCGCTGGTGCCCGGACTTGCATTTGTGAATGCAATCCGTGATCTGGCAGACAGTGATTATCTTGCGGGTACGGTTAAGATGATTGATGCGGTTATGGTATTTGTCTATATTGCAATCGGCGTGGGAACGGCGTTGTCGGTATATCATCATGTGTTAGGAGGCATTTTATAATGATCATAAAAATCATAGCGAATCTGGCATGTTCATTTATCGGTACGATTGCATATGCGGTTATGTTCCAGGTGCCGAGAAGATTCTATATCGGATGCGGGATTACCGGATCGGTTGGCTGGATGATGTACAAGTTTGCGTCTGTATATTGTTCGGTTGCAGTTGCTTCCTTTATAGGAACGGTATGTGCTGTGTTGGTTGCGAGAATGTTGACGGTCCGCTTGAAGTGCCCGATCACTATCTTTATGATTTCGGGTATCATTACACTGGTGCCGGGAGCGGGCATCTATTTTACGGCGTATTATCTGGTGACAAATCAGTTTGCAATGGCTGCTGTGAAAGGGATCGGAGCAATAAAAGTGGCTTTTGGAATTGTGCTTGGAATTGTCTGCATTGTATCTGTTCCGAGAGAAGTGTTCCAGAAAGAATACTGGGTTGAAAGAAAGACTGCAAAACAACAGAAAAATGGAAAGAGGAATCCGGTAAATCTTCCGGGTGAAAGACACAGATGAAAGATCTGATATAAAAGGTTGCTGTCCGCCTTGGATTTGTGCTACAATGTAGAGACGGATAGTGTTCTAATGTATGTAGCAATACATAGATTTCATACATTTCAAAATAATAATGAAACAGGAGATAATGACAGTTATGAGTAAGGTAAGAACAAGATTTGCACCAAGTCCTACAGGAAGAATGCATGTAGGAAACTTAAGGACAGCGCTGTATACTTATTTGATCGCAAAACATGAAGATGGAGATTTTATCCTCCGGATTGAAGATACAGACCAGGAACGTTTTGTAGAGGGTGCACTGGATATCATTTATCGTACATTGAAAGAGACCGGGCTGGTTCACGATGAGGTCCGGATAAAGATGGCGGAGTAGGACCGTATGTGCAGAGTGAACGGAATGCACAGGGACTTTATTTGAAATATGCAGAACAGCTGATCGAACAGGGGGATGCTTACTACTGTTTTTGTGACAAAGAACGTCTGGAATCTTTGAAAAGCAAAGTGTCTGACGAGGATGGCGGAACAGAGATTGTTGTATATGACAAACATTGTCTGCATTTAAGTAAAGAAGAGATTGAAGCGAACCTTGCAGCAGGAAAACCGCATGTAATCCGTTTTAACATGCCAACAGAAGGAACTACTACATTCCACGATGAGATATATGGCGATATCACAGTTCCGAATGAAGAACTCGATGACCTGATTTTGATCAAATCAGATGGATACCCGACTTACAACTTCGCAAATGTTGTCGATGATCATCTGATGGGAATCACACATGTTGTACGTGGTAATGAGTATCTGTCATCTGCACCAAAATATAACAAGATTTATGAAGCATTCGGATGGGAAGTGCCGATATATGTACATTGCCCGCTGATCACAGATGAAAACCATAAGAAACTCAGCAAACGCTGTGGACATTCTTCTTATGAAGATCTGATCGAGCAGGGATTTGTGACAGAGGCAGTTGTTAATTATGTAGCACTGCTTGGTTGGTCGCCGGAAGGCAATCAGGAGATATTCTCACTGGAAGACTGGTAAAGGAATTTGACTTCCACCGCATGAATAAATCACCGGCTGTATTTGATCTTGGCAAATTAAAATGGATGAACGGTGAATATATCAAAGCTATGGATTTTGATAAGTTCTATGAAAGAGCGGAAGGTATATCCGCAAAGTTATTACAAAAGATTATGACCTGAAGAAAATCGCAGCATTGGTAAAATCACGAATTGAGATCTTTCCGGATATTGCAGAGCAGATCGACTTTTTTGAAGCAGTACCGGAATATGATACAGCAATGTATTGCCATAAGAAGATGAAAACCAATGAAGAAAATTCACTGGAAGTATTAAGAGAAGTTCTTCCGCTTCTGGAAGCACAGGAAGACTATAGTAATGATGCACTGTTTGCGCTTCTTAAGAGTTATGTTGACGAGAAGGGTGTAAAAGTCGGTTATGTAATGTGGCCAATCCGTACCGCTGTATCAGGAAAGCAGAGTACACCGGGTGGAGCCACAGAGATTATGGAGATTCTTGGAAAAGAAGAATCTGTAAAACGAATCAAAGATGGAATTGAATTATTAAGCAAGTAAGGGGATTCTATGAGTTTAAATCATGCTCAGACAGAGGCAGTCGCCCATAATGAAGGACCATGTATGGTTCTCGCCGGCCCCGGATCGGGGAAAACTCTAACCATTGCAAAGAGAATAGAATATCTGATCACGAAGTATAAGGTAAGGCCAGAAGAAATTCTGGTCATTACCTTTACTAAGTATGCAGCTCAGGAGATGAAAGAAAGAACCAGACGGATCTGCGGTCCGTCTTCTTATGCTGTTACATTCGGAACGTTTCACGGAATCTATTACGGAATCCTGAAATGGGCGTACCGTCTGGAACCATCGAATCTCCTTACGGATGAAGAAAAATATCGGATGTTAAGAACTCTTCTGCCAAAAGTCGGATGGGATCAGGAGCCGGAAACGGATGAAGAAAAAGACTATTTGCAGGAACTGGCCGCAGAAATTGGAAATGTAAAGAATAATTGTATGGCTATTGAAGCCTATGAACCGGTAAAATATACAACAGAAAAATTCCGTGCACTATACAAAGATTACGAAGAAGAAAAGAAAAAATGCCGGAAGATTGATTTTGAGGATATGCTGATCCAGTGCAGGGATCTGTTTTTTAATTATCCGGATATTCTGAAAAAATGGCAGGATAATTCCGGTATATTCTGGTAGATGAGTTCCAGGATGTGAATCAGGCACAGTATGATGTGGTTCGTATGCTGGCTGAACCGCAGAATAATCTGTTTGTGGTGGGGATGATGATCAGTCGGTATATGGATTTCGTGGAGCAAAGCCGGGAATCATGATGGAATTTATGAAAGATTATCCAAAGGCCAAGAGGTACTTTTGGATATTAATTACCGCAGCAGTGCTTATATTGTCAATGGTGCTTTAAGAGTGATCGGTAATAATAAAATCCGGTTTGAAAAAAAGATCGAAGCGTTTCAGAAAGCAGATGAAACAGTTCATGTTCAGGAAGTAAAAGACCCTGTGCAGGAGGCAGAATATGTGCTGGGAAAAATAAAGGAATGTCAGGAAAAAGGTATTGCTTATACAGATATAGCTGTGTTGTACCGGACGAATGTAGATGCAAGGGCAATGTCGGAACTTATGATGGAATATCAGATTCCGTTCGTGATGAAAGAACATCTGAATAATATTTACGAACATTTTATTGCACAGGATATCAGCAGTTATTTTCACCTTTCACAGGGGGAATATAGCCGGAAATATTTTTTGCAGATCGCAAACCGGCCAAACAGGTTTTTCTCAAGGGATAGTATGAAAGGCGGAACAGTTACCTATGATTCGCTCAGAGAATATTACCGGGATAAAAACTGGATGACGGACAGAGTGGATCAGCTGGAATGGGACATGAAGATGATAAAAGACAAAACACCATATGCAGCAATCCAATATATCCGGAAACATATGGGTTATGATGAGTTTTTAAAAGACTATGCGGCATACCGGAAGATTTCAGTGGAAGATCTTTTTGCGGTGCTGGAAGAGATATGGCAGAATTCCAAAGGATATAGAACGATCGGTGACTGGTTTGAACATGTAGAACGATACGGGGAAATATTAAAGGAGCAGAATTGTAAAAAAAATGCGGCAGAGGGTGTGAATCTGATGACAATGCATGCGGCAAAAGGCTGGAATTTGATACGGTATTTGTGATCGAGGCAGATGAGGGCAGCAGTCCGTATAAGAAAGCGGTGACGGATGAGGAAATCGAAGAAGAGAGACGGCTTTTTTATGTAGCAATGACCAGGGCGAAGAGAAAACTGATCATTAGTTATGTAAAAGAAAAAAACGGGAAAGATATGACTCCTTCCCGTTTTGTGTCTGAATTACTCTTCGACGTCTGATTCATCAAATTCCTGGGAATCCATCCATTCATCAAAAGCATCAGCGGCAATTTCGTATTCATCATCATCTTCGATGTTGCCGAGATCTGGTTCGCCGTCCTCGGTTTCATTGTATTGATAGAGATAAACATCACCGGCTTCATTAGGTTCAAGATTCTCATCCAGAGGAAGCAGGGCAATGTATTCTTTGCCTGCAGCTTCATATACTGTGAGGATTGCACATTCAATGATCTCATCGTTATCGAGTGTAAGCTCTACGGTTGTGTAGCTTTCAGTCTCCTTTGTGTCGCTCATATCATAGTCTCCTTTACTAACATTAAAACTTATCTTAACTTTAACAAAGAAACGGATAAAAAGCAAGATGATAGTAGTCAAACAGGTAAAAATGTTGTAGAATGTAGCTGTATGTAACGCAATAATAAGGAGGAATAACAACATGATGAAGAAGAGAATGTTAGGAGTGATTGCAGTATTACTCGTATGCATTTTCGCATTATCTGCATGCAAGAAAGAGGCTGGAAAGCCGGTGGATAATGCAGTCAGTGAGAATACAACAGATGATTCAGAGGATACGGATCAGACAGAAGACGCAGGAAAGTACAAGTTTGGGTTCTCTGTGATTGATATGCAGAATCCATATTTTATAACATTGGAAGAAGCTGCACAACAGATCGTAGAAAAAGAAGAATGTACCATGTTGGTAAAAGATCCGGCATCTGATGCGGATACACAGGCAGAGCAGATCAGGGAGATGATCAATGAGGGGATCAATGCAATTTTCCTTTGCCCGGTCGATTGGGAGAAGATTACACCTTCGCTTCAGGCATTGCAGGACGCAGGGGTAAAAATTATTAATATTGATTCACAGGTAAAAGACACAGATTATATTGATGCATATGTGGGCTCTGATAATACAGAAGCAGGGAAGCTTTGTGGCAATGATCTGATTGAAAAGTATCCGGATGGCGGTACAGTTGCAATCCTGGAGGCTACGACACAGAATTCGGTGAATGACCGTATTACAGGGTTTGAGCAGGCAGTTGCCAAGGCGGAAAAAGGGTTTGAAGTTGTAGCGAGAGAAGATACAAACGGAACATTTGACAGTGCGCTGGAAGCAGCCAAGAAGATTTTGGAGGAACAACCGGATGTGACGGCAATCATGTGTGGAAACGACCAGATGGCTGTTGCAGCAAAGACAGCACTGAATCTTGTGAATAATGATCAGACTGTTGTCTACAGTGTAGATGGTTCGCCTGATATTAAGAAGGAATTAATGAAAGCGGATAGTCAGATCGCAGGGACAGTCGCACAGTCTCCGATCAATATCGGGAAAAAAGCAGTAGATATTGCATTGAATGTTCTTGACGGAAAAGATTTTGAAGCGGAGACGGCAATAGACGTATTTATGATTAATAAAGATAATGTTGAAATGTATGGCGCAGACGGATGGCAATAGGCGCAGACGGGAAACGGGAAGGACATAACAGAGATGAGAGAGGTTCAAGGATATCCATTACCATTGGGAGTGCAGATAAGTAAAGACAGGGTTAATTTTTCCATTGCAGTTCCGGCAGATAAGGACTGCCAACTGTTATTATACCGCACAGGGAGAAAGAAACCGTGCAGGCAGTTTGATATGAAACCAATGATCGGTGAAGTGAGGTGTATAGCACTTGAGGATATCCAGCCGGGAGATTATGAATACAATTATCTGATCAATAAAGAAGTTGTAACTGATCCGTACGTAAAAGCAATTGCCGGCAAAGAACGCTGGGGTGTAAAAAAGGAACTGTCAGAACATGAGATCCGGGGACGGCTGCAGATGAGTGATTATGACTGGGAAGGAGATCATACATTACAGATACCATATCATCAGGTAATAGCGTACAGTCTGCATATACGCGGATTTACAAGACATCCATCATCAAAAGTAAAGGCGAAAGGAACTTTTCAGGGAGTAATTGAAAAACTGGAATATCTGAAAGATCTTGGGATTAACCAGATCCATTGTATGCCGGTATATGAATTTGAAGAATGCCAGATATATAGAAATTACTGGGGATACGGTGCGGGAAGCTATTTTGCACCCAAAAGCGCATATTCTGCAGATGGAGACGGAGCTAGAGGACTGAAAGATATGGTGAAGGCTTGTCATCGGTCCGGAATAGAGGTCGTTCTGGAGATGCCATTCTGCACGGCTGCAGATAAGATGATGATGTTAGAATGTCTGAGGTATTATGTTATGGAATACCATATAGATGGATTTATATTGAATCCGTTTGTGGTTTCGATGGAGAGTGTGCATGCGGATCCGTTTTTGAAAAACACCAAGATTATGGAACACGAGTTGGGATTCCAGACAGTCATGCGAAGATTTCTGAAAGGTGACGAAGGGATGATCCATGACGTGATCTACTGGCTGAAACACCATTCAAAAGAGCAGGGAATCTTTAACTACATTACTGATCAGAATGGATTTACCCTGAATGATCTGGTGTCTTACGATGCGAAACACAATGAGGAGAATGGTGAACATAATCAGGATGGACCGGATTATAATTATAGCTGGAACTGCGGGGCGGAAGGACCGAGCAGGAAAAAGGCAGTAATGGAACTGCGGAATCATCAGATATTTAATGCATTTTTCCTGCTCTTTCTGGCACAGGGAACTCCGTGTATGCTTGCAGGAGATGAGTTTGGAAATTCTCAGAAAGGTAATAATAATGTATACTGTCAGGATAATCCGATAGGATGGACAGATTGGCGGGGACTGGAAAAGAAGAAAGAACTGCATGATTTTGTAAAAGAACTGATTGCATTCCGTAAATCGCATCCGATTCTCACACCGGAGCGAGAACTGCAGGGGATAGATCTTAGCTGTTGCGGTGTGCCGGATGTATCTTATCACGGGGAAGAGGCGTGGCAGATACCGGGGGAGGTGTCGAGCAGGCAATTGGGCGTATATTACAGTGGAGCACAGACAAAAAGCGAGGACTGTTATGTTGCATATAATATGCATTGGCTGGAACATGTATTTGCACTGCCGGCTTTACCAAAGGGATATGGCTGGTATGTGAAAGCGACGACGGAACGGGGGATGTTAGATGTGCCGGTGCTTTTGAAAGATCAGAGAAAATTAGAGTTAAAAGAGCGGTCGGTTACAGTGCTTACAGCAGAACGGATTGTGGAGGTTGAAACGAAGAAAAATGAAAACATTACAACACTTACAGACGATCAATCATCATAAATATCTTGTTATGAAGGAATGCTTTAAAGTAGGACTTTACAGACAGGGACTTCTTCATGACCTGTCCAAATATTCACCGACAGAATTTTTAGTTGGATGCAGGTATTACCAGGGAAATAGAAGTCCGAATAATGCTGAACGGGAGGCAACGGGTTATTCTAAGGCATGGTTACATCATAAAGGACGTAACAAACATCATTATGAATATTGGATCGATTATAGTGTAGATCCGGGGGAAGGTATCATAGGCCTTAAGATGCCGCTTCAATATGTTGTGGAGATGTTCATGGATCGTATTGCGGCATCTAAGACATATCAGGGGGACGCATACAGAGACAGTCATCCATTGGAGTATTATGAGAAGGGAGCCGGGCGGCTTGGAAAAATGATCCATCCGGATACAGCAGGCCTTCTGCACGAATTGTTGAAAATGCTGGCAGAAGAGGGAGAGGAAAAAACTTTCCGGTATATTAAGAGAGTCCTTCTGAAACAGAAGAAATATTAACAGTTTATGCAATAGTTCAAAAAATAAAAAAATTCAAAAAAACTGTTGACACAATAACAATTTCGATGTATTATATATCTTGTCTTCGCGAGAGAGCAAAGATGAATGCGGAAGTGTCGGAACTGGCAGACGAGCAAGACTAAGGATCTTGTAAGCATTCGCGACCTTGATCGTGGGTCCAAGTACCAGT
>ENA-OQAA01000115-OQAA01000115.1-human-gut-metagenome-genome-assembly--contig:-NODE-115-length-56845-cov-2.293417_pt1 | contig 56845 bp, 64 predicted proteins | sample MGYA00242489_ERZ504515 | MGnify/ENA primary metagenome ERZ504515 (study PRJEB26092, sample SAMD00036237) | human gut metagenome | host: Homo sapiens | study: EMG produced TPA metagenomics assembly of... | reverse complement strand
CACGCATCGACCCGTTGATAGACATGGGCTATTGCGGCCACACCAATAGAAGTGTTGTCGGCTTCCATTCTGTTTTAATAAACCACAATAAAAATCCAAATCAATATAATCATCCGAATCAATAAATCCCACATACGGAGATGTTACATATTTTAGCCCGGCATTTCGCGCATCCGAAAGGCCACCATTCTCCTTATGAATAACCCGTATTCGTGTATCTTTTTTTGCATATTCATCACAAATTGTCCCACTAGAATCCACACTACCATCATCCACCAGAACAATCTCTAAATCCTCTAATGTTTGATCGACAATACTATCAAGGCATTGTTTCAAATACTTCTCTACATTATAAACCGGTACAATAACAGATACTTTTGCCATTTCAACTCCTCATTTCCGCTTCCTCTTTATGAAAACAATGGACTGTATGTCAATACATCAATCACAAACTTTTCCACAGGAATCATCGTATTAAGCATATAAAAACTCAAAAAATATCCAACCATTGCCAAGCAACATACAACCGTATTGAATGCCCATGCAGTTACTTTATGTGAAGCATTCTCTCTTACATATTGACCGAATAAAGCAGCTCCATACGGAAAGAACACAAAAGTAAACCTTTGATATGATGGCGTTTGCATAAAAAAGCAAGCTATTATAACAAAGAAATAAATTGCAAAATAGTTTTCGAGCTTTTCATCCCAAAGTTTTTTTTTGCTTCTTTTTATGTTCCAAAAGGCAAGTGCCATCATCACGAGCACAGAGTAAGAAAAAACCTTATTTAGCAAGTAATACCCACTATCTTTCACGACCGTAGCCCAACCACCAGTATCCCAATTAAAATACATAAGTGTTCGCTTCAAAAAAGCCTGTGTATAAGAAATCACTGCTAACTGTGATAGGAGCATATCCACTATGCCAACAAGAGTTTCAACAACCAACGGTGCGAGCAATAACATCATTAGGATTATTTTAACATATCGTTTTTTTGTACTAACAATAAATCGTATCAACACCAGCAATATCGCCGCAAAATGCATAAAAATCGGAAGAACATAAAGAAAATATGTCCATACACTTCTCCTTTTTTGATACAGTTCTCTGTAAACCGCCAACAAAATCATCGCAAATGCCAAAGTCACTTCTCAGTGCATTAACAGAAAAACAGAAAATTCATAAGCCCACTAAGAAGAAATAGAGTATATACTCTTTGCCTCAAATTAAAGCTTTTACTGTGCGCATAATCTTGCAATACATATAAACTAATTAAATAAGTGAAGAATACTGACGTACCTGCAATCAACTGATAATTCCCCGTCTTGGCAATGATCCAGAACCAAATGTCAATGACATATAAATTTTCATATGAGCCATGATTAAATGCTCGAAAGAAAGATACGTTTGCATAATCTTTTACTGCGGCAATATATCGTACAATATCCGGATCAGTTTTGGGATCTCGGAAACACATTGCCATCAACCCCATAAACAAAGCTAAAAAAAACAATCCCAAAACCCTTTGTACCTTATTTTTCGAAATATAACCAAGTAAAGAAAAGGGAACAGTCAAGGCAGGGAAAAGCAAGCATGTAATTGTCAATCCTAATAACATAACACCCATCTTCTTACCGTTAGTCTGCGAAACCAATGTTTAGTCATCTAAATTGCCTCTTTTTAAATAAAATTTCTCCCACTCAGCATTTGCATCTACCATCAATAATATGTCGGGGAAACATCGACATACTGTAAATACGTTTTCTTGGATTCTTTTATCCAAAAATGTATCAAATGTACCTATTACTTTCGCCGGAATACCAGCGACAACCACGTTATCCGGAACATCCTTTGTGATTATACTGCCTGCTGCCACAATAACATTTGAGCCTATCTTTGTATCATATAAAATAATACTTCCGGTACCAATAAATACATTATTTCCTATTTCTATACAGCCAACCTTCTCATGGAATACTCCCCCCACCAGAATTTTTTCGGTTTTTGGAGATATCCTATTCAACATATTGTGTACTACATCATGCGTCACGAACAAAACATTAGAAGCCATGCGTACATTATTTCCGATTCTGATTAACTCTGGATATAACGGAATCTTACGAGACTGAATCATCACATTCTCTCCAATACCTGCATATACATTCCGTTTTTTTAAATATGCGGTACGTTTCACTCCATCCCGTATGGTCAGCATCCGAAATTGATACCACAGCATCCGCAGCCTCATGACTCCTCCTCCGAATCATCACTTCATTATATTTCATCATATAGATGCCTTCTTCATAGGCTCCTATGTTCTTCTCGTTTGCTACACCTATCAGGTTATTCTTTATCAGCTTCATGTGGTTACAGCCGCATTCATAGGCATGCGGATACCCACCTCCGAACCTTGGATTCACTTCCGAGATGTAATATTCTCCATCTATATCAAAGATATCAATATCAATCTGACCGCTCCATCCGCATTCCTTTACAAACTTCTCGATCAGCGCAAACAGTTTTTCGTCTTTGAATGACACAGCTTTGTCCGTCTCTCCGGCTCTCATCAAGATTTTCTTTTGGTGAACACTGAAACGAGTTCGCTGGAAATCATATCAATATAGCAGTCTCCGCCTATCTCCTGACCGTTCAAAAATTCCTGAATCATCAGATTGTCATCATGCGCCCAAAGAAGATCCATCGTCTCTTTATCCTTAACCTTATTGATAGCAATCGATGCACTGCCACGGACAGGCTTTACAAATACCGGAAAGCTGATCTCCCCAGCATCCAAATCCTTATAAAACGCTTCCTTATCCACATAGCTCTTGGCGCAATTGTACCCATGCTCCTTAAGCCATGTAAACATCTGCATCTTGTCCAGTGCCATCTCGCACAGGTCGTAGGACGAGCCGATGATTGTCACGCCAATCTCTGCAAACCTCTCCTTATTTTTTGCAATTAGACTTAACTCCGGGTCAATCAGTGACAACACACCGGAAATTTGTTCTTTCTTACAGATATTAAGGATCAGATCTATATAGCCATCCTCTATAATACGAGGCACTTGATAATGCTTATCCGCCTCATAGATTGCTGGCGCAATCTCGGTTAAATCAGTAACAACCACATTGCCCACGCCAGCGAATTCCTTCTTAAAATATTGAATTACCTTATTGCGCGTTCCCACGCTTAGAAGTAATATGTTCGTCATTTCAAAGTCTCCCAAAATCATCAAAGAACAACGGTGTTCCACCTGTGTGGATGAACAATATGTTCTTGTTTTTTATCTCTTGTTTTTCTATATAGTCCATCATGCCGGTATATGCTTTGGCCGTGTATGTGGAATCCATCGGGATTCCGTGGTTACTGAGCATATTCTTTATGGTGGTTTTTATAGCTTCATTTTGTTTGCCGTAGCCATCTCCGATGTAATCATCAATGAAAATAGTTGCGGATTCTATCAGTTCATCGGCTACATCACCACACAAATATTCTTTCACGCTGTCAAGCACCACCTGCCGACCTCTTGGATTCTTTCTGGCAATGCTGACACCCACGATTTCTCTCTCGTCTCCATGCATAATCTGACCGCACACAAGACCCGCCTGTGTAGTGCCTGTCCCTGATGCGAAGAAGATGTAATCGAAGTGGAGTTCGTTCTCTTTTTCGTATGCACATATCTCGTTATAGCAGTCAACATAGGCCTGTGTTCCGAGATTGCCATGACCACCACCGGGGATAAAGTACGGCTTTCGACCACACTCTCTAAGTTCAGCCAACTTTTCATCAATTGTTCTGCTGACCTCATCCACAGGTACGGTTGTGATCTCCGCACCGAACAACTGCATCATCTTGCTGTTATAAGTCGGTTCAGATGCTTCCTCCGGACTGATGATATAGCAAGGAATGTTCCGCACTGTCGCCATATTGGAAATCACACGGCAGTGATTGGAACTACTGCTACCATAGGTGACAACCGTGTCGAAATCTCCGTTGTCAATCTCTTTGAAGAAATTCACTGCTTTTCTTGCCTTGTTGCCACCAAAAGAGAACGGGAACAGATCATCACGTTTGATATATATATTATTTTGTTCCGTTCTTATTTCACATATATATGTCCTCATAATCATCCTCTGTATAATGGGAAAAAAACCGGATTTATAATCGCACCTGCTTTTTGAACCATCGTGTCATAAATCGTCTGATTATGAATCTTTTTAATTGCGTAATATGGTATAACTCCATTTTCCGCCACAAAATTCAATTTAAACTGTTCAATATTTCCGCCTTTTTTCCCTCCTCCCATGTCAATGAGTTTTCTTCCATATTGTTTTCCTAACAAGGAAGTCTGATATGTTAATAAACTATTGGCTTGGCAATGAGCAAATTCCGGATTTGATCCAAGATAAAGGTAGTGCACTATGTCTTCGCTCATAACAGATAAAACAGATGTAATAATTTCACCATCCTTAACCGCATTGGAGAAGAAACACACGCCTTTGAAAACTTCAAAATATTCCTCTAACTCTTCTGCTGTGAATTTATAGTAAGCAGAGACCTGAAACTTATCTACCGTATTTTGGTACAGTTCCAAAAACTTAGGGATTGTTACCCCGTCAAAATCAAACTTTACAGATACATTTGCGTCAATTGCTTTCTTTATAGCGCGTTTGCTTCTCCTGTTATACGCTTTCTCATAAAAATTTTCAGTCAAATCATTGCAGTAAAAATATCCATAAAACTCCGCACCTAAAACCTCTGAAATCACAGAAGCATTTGCAGCCCATGGATCCAATTTCGCAAATTCAGCGATAATATTATTGTTTTTACAATATTGCTGAAAATCTTGGGTAAATGACTTCATTAATTCCAATTCCTGTCCGTCATTGCACCATTCAATACAAGGTCCACCTGTACCTCTATATGAGGAAATATCATAATATTGAACATCATCTATAAAGCCTGCTTGTTTTTTTATAAAACGGTAACTGACCTCTCCTTGTTTTCCTATAAAATCATAGGAAACAAGTTCTCCGGCTTCTTTTTTCTCCTGAAGCTTTGCCCAGCGTGCTTCACGATATACACTTTTCATATCAATAACCTCCCATTTATCGGAACAAATTCTTCGAAAAATTGAATATTCAACAGTAAACGCTATTTGCTGAAATTAGATGTTCTGTGCATTTATTATGTATCTCATCTAGTAGTTACATTATTCTGCCTATTTCTTCTCTCTACATCCAACCGTCCAGAGCCACCCTCGCCTGTTGGAACCACTACATCAGACCGTTTGAAAACCTTACTTATGGTCGAAAGGATAATCTTTAGGTCTCCAATCCAAGTAATGTTACTGACATATTTCAAATCGTATGCAAATACACTTTCCCACAATTTAATTGCGTTTCTTCCGTTCACCTGTGCCAAACCTGTTAAACCCGGACGCACATCATGACGGTGATGTTCTTCTTCTGTGTACCAAGGTAGGTACGACACCAGTAATGGTCTTGGTCCAACAATACTCATATCGCCTTTCAGTATATTGAATAGTTCTGGTAATTCATCTAAGCTGGTGATTCTCATAATCTTTCCATACTTATTAAGTCTCACATCATCCGGCAGAAGATTTCCATCCTTATCTTTTCGGTTATCCATCGTTCGGAATTTGACGAGCTTGAAGATCTTCTCCTGCCCGTCCTTGCCTTTTTTACCAGGACGAGGTTGAACGAAGAACGGGTTGCCTCTCATTGCAACCGCACCAACAATAATTAGAGCCAGCAGCACCGGGGATAGAACAACCACAGCAATCAGTGAAAAAATGAAGTCAAAAGAATCTCTTAAAAAACTTTACGTACATCTCCACACCTCTCACTCAAAACAAGCCCTAACAATCTCAATCACCGTGTCCTGCTCTTCCACCGTCATCTTATTATCGCTCGGTAGGCACAGTCCTCTCTGGAAGATGTCCATTCCTACATCCAGTGGCTTGCCGTCCTTACCTTTCACGCCACCGGCTATGTAGTAGGCATTCATCTTACCTCTTCCATCGCCCTCCCGGGTCACGACCCCATTCATCCGATAATTATATCCCAGTTCCTCATGTTGATACCAAGGAGCGTTCTCACGAGATTGGGTAGACCATTTACGTACTTTGTTCGCTGCCTCCAAATCATCCGTCAATAACATTCCCCCGGAAGAGCCCGTGATAATTTTATTGCCATTAAATGAAATGGCATTATAACTACCGAAAGTCCCGATTTGTACCCCTTTATAAGAGGCTCCCAACGATTCCGCTGCATCCTCTATGATAATCGCGTGATGCTCCCGACAAATAGCTCGGATCTCATCGATTTTACCCGATGTTCCGTATAGGTGAGCGACTACAACGACCTTCACTTCCGGATACATCTCGAAGGCTTTCTCTAACGCAACCGGATCCATATTCCAAGTATCATATTCCGTGTCGATAAACACGGGTACCCCTCCCTCGTAGACAACAGGGTTTACCGTAGCGTCAAAAGTCATATCCGAACAAAAGATCTTATCAACGGGCTTTACCCCGCTAATCGAACTGCCATGTGCAAAGCGGCTGTCCCTGCGGACAAGGCAACCGCATATCGGCAACCGATCTTCTCGCAAGCCAGATGTTCTACCTCATTGATATTCTTGCCCACGGTAGACATCCAATTACTCTCGTATGCTTCTATTATATATTTGATTTCATCTCCATGCATGGTAGGAGAACTCAGCCATATCTTAGATGCAAATGGTACTATTCCATCTTGATCCTCTCTCTTATTCATATCCTTTAAAAATTGTTTTTTTCTTGTAAATGCGCAAGTACTTCTATCCCGCTTATTTCCAGCAGGACACACAATCAGTTTTTATCTTAAATGATTTTCCTTCTTTTTATGCACGGTATGCTCTTAAAAAGAGTCTGCATAGTCATTATTTCCGTGCGTCATTTCACATTTTAAGAAGCCATTCCGCTTCAACAAATTACCTTTATGATTGTGACTCGAGCCAAGGAACACTGCGATGGCGGTAAACACTCAAATTAGGGCACACCCCTTTTAAAGGGCACCTTTCCAGTGCCCTAACCGAGTTTTGTTAAATATTTAATTTGATTTTAACATTGGCTCGTCATCAAATGAATCCTATCGGGTACCATATTAACATAGTCACAACACCTATTAAAGATTTTTCATACAAAAGGTACCTTCTCAATCCAGCTCCTCAAACCGGGAGTTCTGGCTCTTGAACTCGGGGACGAAGGCTTTCATTTCCTTCACCATCGGGAGGATCTGGACACGAAGGGATACTTCGGTCAATACATTAATATGTTCTACTACATCCTTATAGATATACTCACGAACCGCCGCCACCCGAATCTTCTCGTGAGGGGTCTCTTTCGTGTTCTCCTTGTTGTTCAGTAGCTCTTCATACAATTTCTCGCCGGGGCGAAGACCAGTGTACTTAATCTCGATATCCTTGTCTACCTGCAATCCGGACAGTTCAATCATGCGCTTCGCCAAATCCGCTATCTTCACCGGCTCACCCATGTCGAAGATAAAGATCTCACCGCCCTTACCCATCGTTCCGGCCTCTAATACCAGACGACAAGCCTCCGGGATGGTCATGAAGTAACGGATGATATCGGGATGGGTGACCGTCACGGGACCTCCTTGAGCGATTTGTTCACGGAAACGGGGGATAACCGACCCATTGCTACCTAGAACATTGCCAAAGCGGGTCGTAATGAAACGCGTCTCGCCTTTCACCTCTCCTCGCTCGATCGCAAGGCTCAAGCTCTGTACATAGATTTCGGCCAAGCGCTTGCTACATCCCATGATGTTCGTGGGGTTCACCGCCTTATCCGTACTGATCATCACAAATTTCTCCACACCATAGCTTACAGCGGCATCCGCCATCACACGAGTACCGAACACGTTTGTTCGGATCGCCTCGCAGGGGTTCTCTTCCATTAAGGGGACATGCTTATAGGCCGCCGCATGGAACACCACTTGGGGGTGCCAGTTGCGGAACACATAATCCACACGGTCCGGACTGCGGACATCGCCGATCACCGGGACAAAGTTCAGTTCCTTGTATTTCTCTTCCAATTCCAGACGGAGATTATGCATCGGGGTCTCAGCGGAGTCGAAGCAAACCAACTTCTTAATCGGGAAATGAGCCAGCTGGCGACAGATCTCGCTACCAATACTACCGGCGGCTCCCGTGACAAGCACGGTCTTCCCTTCCAACAGATTGCCGATCTCATCCAGATTAATATGGATCTCCTCACGACCCAACAAATCCTCGATACGGATCTCACGGACCGAACGCTTCGCCTCACCTCCACGTAGCTCCTCCATCTCCGGGACTACCAATGTCTTCAAGGAGGCCTGCTCGCAATAACGGATCAAACGGTCACGCTCCTGATGGGCAACCTTTATATTCGGGAAGAGAACGCCATCCAAGCTGTTGCGAGGGATCAAGCGATACAGATCCTCCACGTTCTCGATCTGGTAGACCGGTAACTCCGCGATCCGGATGCTTTTCTTGGAATTGCCAAAGGAAAGGAAGCCCATGATGCTATAATTCTGCATGAATACCTGACGGTTCGCCGATGTGGCGATCATCACGCTCTCCTCCTCCGTGCCAAAGACCAGTACCGCTTGCGTTTCTTGCCGAGTTGCAGAAGGACGCTGTTATAGACATTGATCACGAAGACACGCAACGTGACCAACATCACGATCGTCAACGTACTGTCCATGATTCCACCCAACCAATAGATAGAAGGGCTGAAACGGGCTTTCAACAGCCAAAGCAGCAGGAACATCAAGAGCGACTTGCCGATCGCAGCACCACCGATCCGCCACAAGCCACGCAGCGTGGAATGGCGAATAACCCCATGATATGCTTTGAACAGCAAGAACGAAACGATACTGGCCACAAATGAGGAGAGGCCCACTTTCAGCACATCAGACTCTCCAATACGTATATGCAGAATGGAGAACATTCCTAGTACGCCCAGCAACGATACGGAGAGCGAGACGAAAAGGTCCGCACTAAAAATGATCCAACGGTTGATATACCGCAAATTCACCAGACGGCCTAAGGCCAATCGCCATCTGCCCTTATGAAAATCCATCATTTGCATTCTGTTTGTTTTATATTCAATGCCCTAACTTTTCCCAACGGCGGTGCCTGTGACTCGTGGCGTCCCGAAGCGGCGGGCGTAATACAGCTTTCCGTCCGCAAGATCGTACCATCACCCTGGTGGATGATTTGGATCGCATGGGTTGCATTGGGCACGATCTGCACATTGCAACCGTAGATATGGAAGACGAAACGTGCTTGTTCCGCCCGCTCATGGTTTTCTGTCATATCGTAATTTTTTCAGTAAGGTTTATCACTTTTCGTTTCCCTTGGAAAACGAGGTATATATGAATTGCCCTATGAAGTATATATCAATTACCTAACGCAGTATATATCCTCGGGCATATGCAGTATATCTTCTCAAAAACGGCCAGTTGAGCGGTGTCTGAGACGACTGCTCCACGCATCGTTGATACGGGCACGGATGTTGCTGACGCTTTTACCCTTCGTGATTCGGGGGGTGATGGGTAGAAAGAGGCGGATGAAACGCTCTTTGACCATCTCCTCGGGGGTTATTTTCAGCTCGTTCTCTTGCATGACCAGAATGACTTGGGCCAACTCGGTAACCGTCCGGCACTCGACGATCTGCGCAAGATAGCGTTCCAGATCCTCTTCTTTATTTATATAGGCACGAAAACGGATCGTTTCAGGCATGAGACCGGATCTACCGTCCCCCTCTTCTAGGGAGGTCTCCCCGCAATATTCCCCCACATAGAAGTTCTGGATGGCTTCCGTAGCGTTGGGGAGTATCTGGTTATTGCCGCCGTGTATGGTAATCGTTATATCAGACATAAGGTATATATGAATCGTTTGTCAATGAAAAGTAAACAGTTTGTCAACGGTTATCAACGGATTTGATTTCGCTATCCGGGGGTTGTACTTTCGCATTGTCAACAATAAGTTTAATCTTTTAAAAAAAGAAGTATGATTAATTATTCAACTTACATGTGGAAAAGTCCACTGGATGAGACAGCAAAGGAACAGGCGTACGCCAAGAACCAAGTGACGAAAGTGATGAGTTTCGATGATTTCGTGAAGCACATCTCAGATCACAACGGTGTTTTCACACGCGGCACGGTAAAAGGCGTGGTAAGCGACACCTGCTCATGTCTAGTGGAACAATTGCTGAACGGCTACAAGGTACAATTCGGCGAACTAGGAATCTTTAGCATCTCCATCACCTGCGAGCCGGCCGCTACACTCAAGGACTTCTCCAGCGATAATATCAAGGCAGTGAACATTCTATTCAATCCGGGTATAGACTTCGAGAACCTACGTTCTAAGGCAGAATTCAACCTAGTAACCAGCCGCGCGATCCAAGCCGCCTCGCTGAAGGCGGTAAAGGAGAATAAAGACACGGTAGACTTGGCAGCGTTGAAGAAAGGAGACTCAGAATCTCCCGATGAGATCTAAATCCTACCATTGAGAAATACGGCTCTTAACCATGAAGCTTATTTTATTCATTTATTTAAAGACTACAAGTATGAAAAAAACAAATTGGAAGAGCGTCTTGCTCTACATCATCCGTATTGTCGAACTGGTCATCACCGGTGCTGCCGGTGGAGCCGCTAGCGGTTGGATCGGATGAGAACCATCACGTTGATTATCGTGCATTGCTCTGCCAATAGGCAGGGCAGCACTTTACGGATGATGGACATCGACCGTCTGCATCGCTCTCTCGGCTGGAAAGGCTGCGGATATCACTTCGTTATCCCGACCGATGGTACGATCGAGACCGGTAGGCCCCTTGAACAAGTGGGCGCTCACTGTAAGAACCACAATCGGTACAGTATCGGGGTTTGCTATATCGGAGACTCGCCAACGATGGAAAGACTCCCATGGATACCCGAACGGAAGCCCAACGAGAAGCCCTACAGGGTTTGCTTCGTGAATTGCATCAGCGATTCCCCAAAGCCCTAATCGTGGGACATCAAGACTTGGACCCGTCGAAATCCTGTCCCTGTTTTAATGTCGTGAACGAGTTTTCCGATTAGTTTAACGCAGGGATCCCTTCACCTCCCTCGTATGCCACGCTTGGTAGGCGGGAGCGGAGAGTTCAGGTACAGTCAATAACTTGTAATCCGCCCCGTTCTGCTTAGCTATATGTTTTCGTTCATACAAACGAAGGGAACGATCCGTTACGGAAACCATGACAACCGGAAAAGGATAAGCGTACAGGCGCATCGGCGTGATCTCACTATCCGGAAAGGCACGACGCAATTGATAAGCGGAACGTTCGAACGCGACCCAATAAGATCCCGTACAATATAAATGGATCGAGGTCTGATTCGCACACTCACGATTCATGATCTCTCTCAAATGCCCTTTCAGCAATAGCATCAAACGGATACCGGAGGGAATTTCGCTTTCCTTTCTCATGACAGTCTACTATTTAATGTTTTAGCCAAATATCGTAATCGTGTAAACGCTGTATCAACAAGGCCTTGCTTCTCTTAGGCGAAGGGTCATCCCGCCAGGATCTACCAGCTCATGCGCCATACGGTAATACAGGTTGCTATTCGTGCAGCCGTAAAGCGTGACGAGTAGCAAGGCACGAGAATTCACTGCCTTAACCAATAGAAGCATATTGCGTAGGGTGGAATACAAGCGTTCAAACTCCTCTTCCTGATCCAACAGCTTATAGGCCGGAAGGAGTAATGAGTAAACCTTGCAACGCATCACGTCGGTCTCCACACGAAGGGAAGCATAGCCCTTCAGCACCTCATGAACCAAAAGTTCGTCTTCCTTTCCCAATTTGCCCGAGAGATAATAACGCCCCAACGCCTTGTGCATACCTTCCGATAAACGATCGTTATCCAAATGGGTATAAACGTGCTTGCCTTTCGTATTCAACTCGATCAGCTCATACTCGCCTTGCCTTACCTCAAATAGAGGAACCCACATACAGTCAAGGATACGTACCATGACATCCTTATGACCTCCACCCGGTTGCACCACCACCTCAGCCTCCATCCCCATGAAAGAACCCGAGGTGATACGTACACGGTCACCTTTCAGCAAGCGACCGCTATCCGGTACGTACACCGGAAGCTCATTGGAATAAGATTCTGCCATCCAGCGTAAGGTCTCCATCTCATGATCTGACAGGTAAGGGAAATAAGAGTGTTCGCCCACGGATACCCGAGGAAGAAGATTATATAAGGGCATGATACGTTTCAAACGGAAAATCTCATTCTCCGAAGCATGGATAAACACATAGTTGTATAAAAGAGGCTTCCTCGTATTGACCATCTTGCCTCCCACCTTGCGAGCCTCGACATACGAGGGGGCAAAGTACTCGAACAAGGGTTCCCCACAACGTTTACGACGAGAAAGCTCGGCATCTAATCCTTTTGACGAATAGATATTATCACGTCCCCCAACAGCGGTAGGAAGCGTCAGTACGTACCAGCGTACAGCCTCCTGACTACGGCGATTGCGTATATGCACCATAGCTCTATCAGAGCTATTACTTGTCATGATATTCATTGAGGAAGATAATTCAGAGCCTTATCAAGATATTCTTGTAATACCCTGATAAATAAATACTTATGTGAAAACAAAAAAGGAATTACTGAAAATTTGCATCCCTTCAATACTCATGCTACTTGGCGAGTAGCCAAACTGACTGCTACTTGGCGAGTAGCCTTAACAAGAGGAGTGAAAGGATATTCCTTAGTTGTAGAGACGGAGCGTGTCCCGTTTCATCCCCTTACAATGGTATTTTAGTTACTATCAGGCGGTGGGAGACGGAGCACGCTCCATCTCTACATGATGTTATATGGAATTTACTTCGGATAACGTGATGATTTCGGGAATAACGAGGCCATTTCGTTTCTATTGCCATGTCTATACATCAGAAATAAGAACGAAGATTTAAAGAGAATTAAGGTTGAAACACAAACAAAGCCTAATGTTTGCTTGTGTTATGTTATTTTTTACTACATTTGCGGCATGAAATGAACGCTACTCGCCAAGTAGCGTACTTTTCTTCACCCTACTTTCGGCGCATAATTATACACACTCTCGAAACAAAGTTTGTTTACGGTTGAGAGTTTTTCTAAAGAGAAACTCTTCAAGTATATTTGCGTAGTCTTGATAGATTTATGCCCTAACAGTTCACTGATCATCTCAATCGGTACGTTTTGCTCCTTCAAGGTCGTGGCGAAAGAGTGACGAATCGTGTATGAGGTAACCCGAGTATGAATGCCAATGGATTCCGACAGTATTTTCAATCTGCGGTTAAAACCTCCTAATACGGTATTATATTCCTTGTAGGCATCCTCACCGGTCTTCATTCCCTCTAAAAAAGGAAACAGATAGGGCGAATCCTCGGTTGTATCGGCTGCCAACTCATTCAGCAGCCCTTGTGCCTCCGCTGGGATCTCCACCTGTATAAGGGATCCGCTTTTCTGCCGATAATAAGACAAGATCCCTTCCTTGATATCCTCCTTTCGCAAATGCGCCAAATCCACGAAAGCCATCCCGCAAAACAAAAACATCAGGCAAAAGGCTGATTGGGTCCTCTTCTGTTGTGGATCTGTCACCGGGCTTGTCATCAGCAAGCGTAAGCTTTCCGAAGGCAACGCCTTTTTACGTTTACTCTCAACCCCCGTAAACACATGCTTAAACAAATGAGGAATATAGCAGCCTCACCCACCTCTACCGCTAAATTATAGATGTGACGAATCCGGCGCATATAAGTAGATACCGTGTTACGAGCACATCCCTTGCCAACAGCCAAGATTGATAACGCAAAAGTGTATCCCGATTAATATACGCATAAGGAATCTCTTCCCGGCCACAAAAACATTTAAACGACCTCAACGCATCTTGATAACTCTTCGCCGTGGAATAACGCTTTTTCTCACGCAGGCAGGTGATATACGTAAGTACACCCACCACAAATCATTCTCATTCATACTTTATCTCCTTAAGAATTAATACATAAAAAAATCCTCTATCTCTCCGTTTACACAGGAAAGATAGAGGATCTTCATAAAATCCTTAAAGAAATATATTATTTTCCGGCTTTCTCAGCAGCAGCTTTCTTATTGATCTTCTTCTTCTGCAACTCGTAAGCGATCGGAGTAGCGACGAACAAAGTAGAGTATGTACCGATAATGATACCTAATAAGATAGCGAACGTAAAGCTTCGGATCGTGCTACCGCCCAAGATGAAGATACACAATACAACCACCAACGTAGTCAATGATGTATTAAATGTACGACACAAGGTAGAGTTCAACGCATCATTGATCACTTGATAACGATCACGCTTCGGATACAAAGCGATCGTCTCACGGATACGGTCGAATACAACCACGGTATCATTGATAGAGTAACCGATAATCGTCAAGATAGCTGCGATAAACGTCTGGTCTACCTCCATTGAGAACGGAAGAACCTTCCATAACAAAGTATAGAAAGAAATGATACACAATGTAGTCGTAGCAACAGAGGCGAACGCACCAACAGAGAATGACACATCACGGAAACGAAGCAGGATATAAGCGGCCATACAGATCATGGCGAAGATTACCGCTAAGATAGCGCTATTCTTGATATCGTCTGCCATGCTAGGACCCACCTTCTGCGAACTCTGTATGAAAGTAGTCGTGAACTCATCTAATGTAGTTCCTTCCGGAAGTAAGGACTTCACGCCCTCAAACAATTTATTCTCGATCTCTTGATCTACCGTAGGATCATTGTCTTCGATCTTATAGTTGGTAGATACACGCACTTGATCCGCTGTACCGATCTGGATAACACTAACAGAACCGTCTAACTGGGCATCCAGCATATTACGAACATCGTCTGTCTTCACCTCTTGATTAAAACGAATCACGTAGTTACGTCCACCCGTGAAATCGATACCGTTATTCAAACCGATCGTCATCATAGAAATAGCACCCAATACGATAATAGCGGCCGGAATCAAATAACCGACTTTGCGAGCACCCAAGAAATTGATCTTCGGGTTTGTCAGCAAGTCTTTCGTCAGAGAAGTCGTGAATGTCACGTTCTTCAATTTATCTTTCGCTAACAATGCTCATAAACGATACGAGTCAAGAACACGGCTGTAAGGAAGGAAGCGAACAAACCGATGATCATCGTCGTAGCGAAACCACGGATAGGACCCGTACCGAAATAGAACAATACGATACCGGTAATGATAGATGTCAAGTTTGAGTCGAAGATAGCGGAGAACGCATTGCTGTAACCGTCGGCGATCGCCTTTCCTAAAGACTTACCGGCGCGAAGTTCCTCTTTCGTACGCTCATAGATCAATACGTTCGCATCGACTGCCATACCTAGCGTCAACACCATACCGGCAATACCCGGCAAGGTAAGAACCGCTTGGAAAGAAGCAAGGATACCCATCGTGAAGAAAATGTTCAATACCAAAGCACCATCGGCGATCAATCCCGGTACCAATCCATAGAATGCGCACATATAGATCATCAACAGCACCAATGCCAACACGAAAGAGATCACACCGGCATTGATAGCCTCTTGTCCTAATGACGGACCAACGACGTCTTCTTGAACGATATGTACGGAAGCAGCCATCTTACCCGATTTCAATACGTTCGCTAAGTCCTTCGCCTCTTCCGGTGTAAAGTGACCGGTGATTTGTGAACGACCTCCCGTGATCTCATCGTTTACGTTCGGAGCGGAATAAACCATCTCATCCAAAACGATAGCGATCTGGCGACCGATATTCTCTTTCGTCAAACGAGCCCAAGCCTTAGAGCCTTCGGCATTCATAACCATGTTAACCATTTGCTCTGAACGACCGGCTTGTTGCATAAAGTCAGCGTTAGCATCTGTTACTACGTCACCACCTAAAGCGGGACTTCCGTCACGGTTCGTTACCTTCAAGCATATAACTCAAAGAACTGCTCTTTATCATCGATCGCCTTTACACCCCATTTTAAAGCCAAGTTACGAGGCAATACCTCTTTCACTTGTTTCATGTTCAGGTATTCGCTGATCTTCTCCATATCTTTTGCTTGAGCGATACCTACCGTCGAACCCGGAGACAACTGACCGTTGTACTGGCTAATCTGCAATAATGCAAATAATGGATGTTGCTTAGCGAACTCTTCCATGCTTTGATTAGCTTCCGTATCTTTTTTATCTTGACCGAGCTCAGCCAACAAAGAATCGGCCTCACTTACATTCGCATCAGCGGCATCAGCGATTTTCTCAACATTATCGGTAGCAACAGAATCAGCGGAAGCTCCTTACTTAGGATAGTAGCCAATACATTATCAGCGGCAACCAATTGTTGATAGATTTCCGGCAACTTATAAGTTTCCCAGAATTCCAAGTTAGCGCTACCTTGAAGCAACTTACGAACACGTTCCGGTTCTTTCACACCCGGCAACTCAACCAAGATACGACCCGCTGTCTCCAAACGTTGGATGTTCGGAGAAACCACACCGAAACGGTCGATACGAGTACGCAATACGTTGAATGAGTTATCAATCGCACTCTGCAACTCTTGTTTCAAAACAGAAACAACCTGAGCGTCTGAGCTCTGGGGCGTGATTTTATCTTTTAACTCGAATGTACTGAAAATAGCGGAAAGACGTGCGCCGCTATCCAACTTCTTATACTCCTCAGCGAAAAGGTCGATGAAATCTTTTTGGCTAGTCGCTTGATGCGCATAAGCTAAATCCAACGCCTTGTTGAAATTCTCGTCTTGGTTGTTGTTAGACAACGAACGGATTACATCCGCCACGTTCAACTCAAGGACAACGTTCATACCGCCCTTTAAGTCAAGACCTAAACTAATTTCCATTTCACGGCATTGCTTAAGCGTATAGCCTAACCATACCTTCTGAGTAGATAGTGAGTCTAAATAAGCACTCTCTTTCGCAGGATCTCCACCCGCATACTCAGCGGCTTTACTGTTGTAATGTTGCGTCACGAACGAGAACGACAAATAGAACAAACAGACAAGCGTAAGTAACACCGCGAAGACCTTTACAAATCCTTTGTTTTGCATCTGAATCTTAGGTTTATGTTATTACATTATTTATATTCGTTTTTTCACAGGGTGCAAATATAGACTTTTTTTCTTTGATAAAGAGCAATTAGTATAATTATTTGTCACGCTCATAGTTTATTTCAAACGCAAATGTATATCTTTGGGGCTAAAATAATAAGGAAAATATACCATGAAACAGTTATTATTCGCTCTGTTATTTATCCCCGCCCTGCTATTCGCGCAAGAGGATCAACACTATCTGGCAGGGGCCGTTCCGGTTGCAGACGGTAAAGTCGTTTTTACCCGAGAGATTAATGCCCCCTCTTTAAGCAAGGCACAAATCTACCAACAACTATTAAAATGGGGACAAGAAAATTTTAACACAAAGGAAAGTAGAGTAGCTTATCAAAATGAGGCAAAAGGCGAGATCGCATTATCGGGGAAGAATATATAGTATTCTCCAGCACAGCCTTATCCCTCGATCGGGCGATGATGAAATACCGTATTATCATTGAATGCAAGGAACATGCTTGTACCCTGCAACTTGCGGGCATCCGATATGAATATAACGTGTCTTACCAGAACGAGCCGGAGAAATACCTAGCCGAGGAATGGATCACGGACGAGTATGCTTGAATAAGAGCAAGACGAAATTGAACCGTATCAGCGGTAAGTTCCGTAAGGCCACGATTGACTTCGCAGATAAGACGTTCGATAGCGCAGCCAACGCATTAGGCGCACAGTTGCTGACAGCTGCACCGGTAGAACCAGTATCCGCTCCGCAACGGGAAACACGACCTGTGGCACCGATGGAAGGTTTCGTAGCGTTCCAAGCGGACAAAATACCTAGCACGATCCTCCAAATGTTACCGGACAACGCTTTACAGATCAAAGCCGTAAAAGGAAATACGACCGACGCAAACGTGAATGGAAAGGCATAGGCAATATGTTCGGTAAAACGATCAGTACAATCTCCATATCCAAAGATAGTCCTGCTTATAAAGCGATTGGCAATAACGACGTATATCGATTATCCTTCTCCAAGCCCGGCACATCTGCCGATGCGCCATGGATTATTATCGAGTGCCGTAAACAAGGCGAGACCTCCGAAGGACAGCAAACGATGTTAATCGGCGAGATTACGAATGTATGGATCAAATAACGAAAAAGAGAGTTGCATTTATGAAAAAGATTCTATTATTAATATATATGATGTTCCCTGTGCTAGTCATGGCGCAGGGGCATAAAGGCGAGGTAGACGAATGCGCCCCCATGAAAAACGGGAAGGTATGCTATAGTGATGATGTAGAGATCGAGAATACCTCTAAACTAGAAATATTCAACGCTATTAACGCATGGGCTAAGAAATCTTATGGAAAAGATGTCTTCTTATCCAACGTAAACTCGAACAAGAACAAAGGGACCATCTTCGTAAGCTCTAAGGTTGAATTATTGTTGAATGATACAGACAAGACTATCATTAAATATAAAATGCGTATCACCTGCTTCGACAACCGATACACGATCGAGGCGAGCGATATCGTATATCAATACGATCCGCTAAACGATAAAAAGTACAAGACCTATAAAGCGGAAGATGTGATCGCCAATAATGGGGATAGCAATACGATAGCGCTGATCAAAGATCCTAGCTATTCTGTAACGCTACCTTCTTCTTTGTCGAGAACTTGTTCGCCGACGTATTTGACGCTGCGCAGAACGCAGAATCCGAGTGATGAAACCCTTTTATTCAAGTTTCAAATAACACCATAACGGGTAGTGGTCTGAATAAGCGACCTTATCCACGGAACAATTCATAGAGGTCATGTTCGGGGAATGCAGGATATTATCGATACGGAACCAGAAGAAATTTTGATTATAGGTAATACCCATTCCCCGGCCAGACTCGGCAAAAGCATCCATCAAATCCCCTTGGATCGTACGGTGCGCATAAGAAATAGGCGTATCATTAAAGTCACCGCATACTAAGACATAATCTCCTTTAGCGTTCTTAATCTCTTCTGATACCGCTTCCGCTTGCTTAGCCCGAATCCGGAAAGCAGGTCCTAGCTTTTGCTCGAACGCTCCTTTCAAATCGTCCAACCCATCCGAGCTAAAGCTCTTTATAAGGGATGAATAACGGGTCCGATCCTCCATCGTCAGTTTAAACGATTCCAAATGGTTATTAATCAAGGTCAACTTCTTTCCCTTGATGTTCACTTCATGTACGGAAGAGCCGTTATAATCCGAATCGTATTTCACCATCCGGGAATTCGACAGCGGATATTTGGAGAACACAGCGATGCCGAAACTCTGGAATTTCGTGGAGCTTGATAAAATACGGAACGATAAGGATACATGCTCAACGCATCATAGATCTTAGAGGCAGTAAGGCTCTTCTCTGATTTAGCCGTGGCATATTCCTGCAAACAAACAATATCTGCGTCCGAGTTAGCGATATATTGGATAATCTTGTTCGGAGCTATCTTCGTATGATTCTTGTACCCAAAAGCCATCACATTATAAGTCAGCACCTTCAGTACCTCTTCCCGAGGAACATCCTTATGCGAGTGAAACGGAAAATAGCGTTTCACGGGACCCCAACATAACAAGAAGGAGAATATGCCGATCAATAAGAACTTCCATTCCCATAAGAACAGCCAATAGATAATAAAGCAAAGATTGACTACACATAAGACAGGAAAGGCTAATCCCAGATAAGATAACGTCATACTCGTCTCAGGAGACACCCGATCCGAATAAGCCGAGACTATCAACAATACGACAGCCACCACATTCGCTACGACGAATAAGAATTGAAGAAAAATCCGTAGAGTTTTCATAAGTATCTGTTATTTCTTACTGGCGTCGAAAAGTCGCTTTTTCTCTTCAGCGGAAAGGCTCTCATAACCGGAACGTTTCAATTTATCCAGTATAGTATCTAGATCCACCGACTCCTGATGTTTGCGTGCGTTATACTCATAATCCGTCTCGTTACGTTTATAAGTCACACGCATCTTCGGTTTCCGTTTGCCCAAATTCACGAACCAGTCGATCAACGATTCATCGGAGCGGTCAAGTCCTTTCCATTACGAATACGGGAAGCGAACCACATACCAAACAAAGCCCCGCCGATATGGGCCGATATGTCCTCCCGCATTATCAGAAGTCATCGCCAACAAATCGATCACCAGCGTAAAGATAGCCAAATAAATTAATTTGATCCTTCCGATCAAGAATAAATTAATCTCCAAATCCTTCCGGTAAAACGACACGGCGAAAACGATCGCCATAACAGATGCCGAAGCCCCCATCAAATAGCTAAAAGAAGCCACGTTCTGGAAATAAGGGAAAATATTATAAGCAAGGACAAACAATACCGCACCGGCAAGACCTCCCAATATATACAAGCCTCCCAACTGCCGCTCACTGAAGAAATTCAAGAACAATCCCCCGAACCAATACAACCAAAGCATATTGAACAAGATATGCAAGAAGTCAAAATGAGTGAACATATAAGTAAACAACGTCCACGGACGGAAGAGCAAAAGTTCCGGAGAAGCCGGTAACTGCAAATACTGCAAAAAAGGTACCCCTTGCACATTAAAGAGCATAAACAATACGCTGGCCAAACGTATCAAGATAAACAAGCCTACATTTATATATATCAGTTTCGACAGGATATTACCCGACTGAAACATACGCTTCAAATTAGTAAAAATACCGTCCATTGTCTGCATCTTTCTTTTTCCAATAACGAATTAGGAAATAACCGAATAACATACCCCCCAAATGAGCGAAATGCGCTACCGTATCGCCACCAAAACTAGCCACACCCATAAATAGTTCGGCAAGACCATAAAATATTACGAAATATTTGGCTTTAATCGGGATCGGTATGAACATCAAGTACAAAGGAACATTCGGGAAGATCATCGCGAATGCCAACAAGATTCCGAATACGGCACCCGAAGCGCCAATGGTCACGAAATAATTCAAGAACTCGCTTTTGCTGATAATCTGGGCTCCATTCAAGTTTATCATGTCTTGGCTAGCGAAGATCACATCCCGCAAATTAAAGAACCATACCACCTCTTGTACCAAACCGGCGCCTATACCCGTCACGAAGTAAAAAATCAAGAAACGTTTGGGGCCATACGTTCTCCAATACCCGGCCGAACATATAAACGGCGAACATATTAAAAAACACATGCGCAAACGAATGGGTATCGTGCATGAACATATAAGAAACGATCTGATAAGCCTTGAAGTCGGTAGCACCCGGGACGTGAAGCCCTAATAAATCCACTAAATCGACGCCGACTTTCGGCAGTGCAAGGCTGGCTACCCAAATAGCAAGTTTATAATGATAAGATTTTTCGTTACCGGCGGGATACTATTCAAGAACCCCGAATTTGTCTGATTCATCATATACTACGTTAATTTAGCGGCAAAGGTAAATATATTTTAGCCGTTTTTGCCCATAATAATACTAAAACATATGTAAATCGGTAAAAAAAGTAGGTTTTTCTTTTGTGATATTTCAAAATAAAACTACATTTGGAGCCGTCTATCGGTTATCATAGTTTTGTTTAATATATTAACAGTCAAACCATCATGAACAAATCAGAATTTATTAGTGCAGTCGCTGAAAAATCAGGTCTCAGCAAAGTGGATGCTAAAAAGGCAGTAGAAGCTTTTGTTGACACAGTTTCTAACGAATTAAAAGAAGGCGGTAAAGTCGCTCTACTTGGCTTCGGTTCATTCTCTGTGTCAGAGAAGGCCGCTCGTAAAGGTGTTAACCCGAAAACTAAAGAAACCATTGAAATCGCAGCTCGCAAGGCCGTGAAGTTCAAGGCTGGTGCTGAATTGAACGAGCTAATCAAATAAGAAACACCATTATTCTCTATAGAAGAAGGATACGATGCAAATTGTATCCTTTTTTGTGTACCTTCGCGTACAAATAAAATCCGAATTATAGTTAGACGAATATGGTTATCGAACAACAGATTACCGGGGCTATCATAGCCGGCATCAAAGAGCTGTACGGAGCGGATGTCACCGCTAGCCAAGTGCAGTTACAAAAAACGAAAAAAGAATTCAAGGGGCACTTGACCCTAGTCGTATTCCCATTCCTTCGCATGTCGAAGAAATCTCCGGAGCAGACCGCTCAGGAAATCGGTGAGTACTTGTTGAGAAACGAGCCAGCGGTAGCTGAATTCAATGTAATCAAAGGATTCCTTAACCTGACGGTCGCTTGCTCTTGCTGGATCGATTTACTAAACTCGATCAATGAGCAGCCCGCTTACGGTATCATTCCGGTTACCGAGCAATCGCCTTTGGTTATGATCGAATATTCCTCTCCCAATACAAATAAACCGCTTCACTTGGGCCATGTCCGCAATAACTTATTAGGATACAGCTTATCGAAGATCATGAAAGCGAACGGTAACCAGATCGTAAAGACGAATATCGTAAACGATCGTGGTATCCATATCTGTAAATCCATGTTGGCTTGGCAGAAATGGGGAAATGGAGCTACCCCAGAGTCTACCGGAAAGAAGGGTGACCATCTGATCGGTGACTTTTACGTATTATTCAGCAACAAATTAAAAGAGGAAACCCATGCGTTAGAAGCGAAAGGCCTTACCAAGGAAGAAGCCGAGGCTCAATCCACCTTGATGGCGGAAGCCCGTGAGATGCTTCGTAAATGGGAAGCCGGAGACAAAGAGGTGCGTGCGCTTTGGGAAATGATGAATAATTGGGTATACGCCGGGTTCAACGAGACCTATAAGATGATGGGCGTAGATTTCGATAAGATTTATTACGAGTCTCAAACCTATCTGGAAGGAAAAGGCAAGGTGATGGAAGGCCTAGAGAAAGGGATTTTCTATCGTCGTGAAGACGGCTCCGTATGGGCTGATTTGACGAAAGACGGGCTGGATGAGAAATTATGCTTCGTGCGGATGGAACTTCCGTCTATATGACGCAGGATATCGGTACCGCCAAGCTGCGCTTCGATGATTACCCGATTAATAAGATGATCTATGTGGTAGGGAACGAGCAGAATTATCACTTCCAAGTATTATCGATCTTATTGGATAAGTTAGGCTTCGAGTTTGGCAAGGGATTGGTCCACTTCTCCTACGGAATGGTAGAGCTACCGGAAGGTAAGATGAAGAGCCGTGAGGGAACGGTCGTAGACGCCGATGATTTGATGGCCGAGATGATCAGTACCGCACGCGAGATTTCCCAAGAATTAGGGAAATTGGACGAGATGACTCCGGAAGAGGCTGAGAATATCGCCCGTATCGTAGGTCTTGGCTCCTTGAAATATTTCATATTAAAGGTAGACCCTCGCAAGAATATGACGTTCAATCCGAAAGAGTCTATCGACTTCAACGGAAATACGGGACCATTCATCCAATATACCTACGCCCGTATCCGTTCCGTATTGCGCAAAGCAGCGGAACAGGCATCGCATTACCGGAGCAGTTACCGCTTACTTTCGCCATTTCCGAGAAAGAAGAGAACCTGATCCAAATGATCGCCGATTATGCAGAGATCGTGAAAGAGGCAGGTAAGCTATACAGCCCGGCCTGTGTCGCCAACTATATTTATGATCTGGTAAAGGAATACAATCAATTCTATCACGATTTCTCCATCCTTCGCGAAGAGAATCCGGAATTGAAGAACTTCCGTTTAGTCTTATCCGCCAATGTAGCTAAGATCGTGAAATCCGGTATGGATTTATTAGGCATCGAGGTCCCGGAAAGAATGTAACGATAGAAGATGAACATAAACGAGAAAACAAGAAAGGCTCTCCTTCGATTTCAACAAAATGAAATCACGGAGAGCCTTCTCTATACGCAACTCGCCGCTATCGAGAAAGATCCAAGCAACAAGGAAGTATTACTACAGATAGCGAATGACGAGAAAGGACATTATACGATCCTGAAAAAGTATACGGGGCAAGAGATCTCCCCGAATAAATTACGCGTCACCAAATACTACTGGTTGGCACGTATCTTGGGGATTACTTTCGCCATTAAGCTAATGGAAGGTAGCGAGGAAAGCGCCAAGAATGATTACGCCTCTTATGATGAGTATCCGGATTTGCAACAAATCGCACGTGACGAGGATGAGCATGAGCAGAGGTTGATCGCCTTGATCAATGAGGAACGGTTGGAATATATGGGTTCTGTCGTACTGGGGCTAAATGACGCTTTGGTAGAATTTACAGGTGCTTTAGCAGGCTTTACCCTTGCCTTGAGCGACTCTAGATTAATAGCGTTGACCGGAAGCATCACTGGAATAGCCGCCGCATTATCCATGGCTTCCTCCGAATATCTATCTACCAAGTCCGAGAATGGAAATGAAAACGGGAAACATCCTGTTAAGGCATCGATCTATACGGGAATACGCTATATCTTTACGGTAGTCGCCTTGGTCGCTCCATTTATCTTTATATCGAACGTATTAATGGCTTTAGGGCTTATGCTCATCATAGCGTTAAGCATCATCGCCTTTTCAACTATTATTATTCCATAGCGAGAAGCGAGAGTTTCCGGAAGCGTTTTACCGAGATGGCAGTACTTAGTTTTAGCGTGGCCGCATTAAGCTTCTTGATCGGATATGCGTTAAAAGAATTTACGGGTATCGATGTCTAAAAAAATCATAGTTATGTTTTGAAAAATTCATAGTTATGAGTTTAGTAAATCATAACTATGAATTTTTAGAGCTATAATCAAGCCTTTTTCCGTGTCGTACGTTTCTTCGTCGCGGCAGGTTTTTCTCCCGCCTCGGCGATTATCTTCTGGCATTCCTCCAAGGTCAAGTTCTCCGGTTTCTCTATCGTCTTAGGGATTCTGTAATTCTTTTTCTTATAAGAGATATAAGGGCCGAAGCGACCATTCAAGATCTCCATTTCCGGGTCCTCATCGAACTTCTTGATAAATCGTTGCTCATCCTTTTGTTTTTTTGCCTCGATCAACTCGATAGCTTCCTCGGCTGTTATCGACAAAGGATTCAAGCCCTTCGGTATGGATACGAACTTTCCGTCATGACGGATAAACGGGCCAAAACGTCCGACAGCGGCAACCATGACCTTACCTTCATATTCACCGATCGTACGGGGTAGATCAAACAATTTCAAGGCTTCTTCCAAAGTAATCGTCTCGATAGATTGCCCCTTCATCAAGGTTGCGAACTGAGGTTTAGGAGCCTCTTTATCCTCTGGGTGCGCCTGCCCGATCTGTACGACTGGGCCATAACGACCGATCTTCACGAAAACAGGTTTGCCGCTCTTCGGATCGATACCCAATTCACGCTCACCCACTTTATGCTCCGTACGGACAGAGGCTGCCTCTTCCACGATCGGATGGAATAGTTTATAGAATTTATCGATCGCATCCGTCCATACCATCTCGCCTTCCGCTACGGCATCGAATTCCTTCTCTACGCTCGCCGTGAAGTTATAATCCATACGCCCGGGAAATACTCCATCAAGAAATCATTCACGACCGTACCGATATCGGTTGGCATCAACTTATTCCGGTCCGCTCCTACGATCTCCGTCTTTTGGACTTCCTTGATCGTATGCTGAGCCAAGGTTATGATATTATAAGTACGCTCCGTTCCTTCCTTATCCCCTTTCACGACATACTCTCGATTCTGAATCGTCTGGATCGTAGGAGCATAGGTAGAAGGACGACCGATTCCCAATTCCTCCAAACGGCGAACCAAGCTTGCTTCCGTATAGCGGGGAGGACGTTGCGTGAAACGCTCGGTAGCGACGATATCCTTCATACTCAATACCTCGTTCAAGGTAACCGGAGGAAGAAGGCCGTTTTCCTGTTCCTTCTCATTCTCGTCATCAAAACTCTCGCGGTACACCTGAAGGAAACCGTCGAAAGTAATGACCTCACCGGTAGCCACGAACTTCTCTTTCTTGCCGCCGATGCCTACGGAGATCGTCGTACGCTCCAACTCGGCGTCCGCCATCTGGCAAGCGATCGTACGTTTGCGGATCAATTCGTATAATCTCTTTTCCTGAGCGGTCCCGCTTATCTCATCATGGCTGATATAGGTCGGACGAATCGCCTCGTGCGCTTCTTGCGCTCCCTTGCTCTTGGTATGATATTGACGGAATTTATAATATTTCTCACCGTAGGTATCCAAGATAGCTTCTTTTGCCGTCCCCAAAGCCAAATCACTTAAGTTCACGGAGTCAGTACGCATATACGTGATCAATCCGGACTCATACAGGCGTTGGGCGATCATCATGGTCTGCGAGACCGAATAACCCAACTTACGGGCGGCCTCCTGCTGCAAGGTAGATGTCGTAAAAGGAGGGGCTGGTGTCTTGCGCACCGGCTTTTTCGAGATATCATCGATCGTGAAAGAAGCGTCCTTGCAAGATTCAAGGAATGCCTCCACCTCTTCCTTATCTTTCAAACGACGGTTCAGCTCTGCCTTGAGGATTGTCGTACCATCCGGCAAGATAAAGCTGGCGATCACACGGTAAGCGGCCTCCGAGACAAACTCGTTGATCTCTCGCTCCCGCTCTACGATCAGACGTACGGCAACCGATTGCACGCGCCCCGCGGATAAAGCCGGCTTCACCTTACGCCAAAGAATGGGGGATAGCTCGAAACCCACGATACGGTCTAAGATACGACGGGCTTGCTGCGCGTTCACCAAATCGATATTGATATCTCTCGGCGTCTCGATCGCATGTAATATAGCGTTCTTGGTAATTTCATGAAAAACGATACGTTTCGTATTCTCAGGTTTCAATCCTAATACCTCATATAAATGCCAAGAGATGGCCTCTCCCTCCCGGTCCTCATCGGAAGCCAACCAAACCTGCTCGGCTTTCTTCGCTTCGTTCTTCAATTCGGTCACGAGTTTCTTCTTGTCAGAGGGAATCACGTATTCCGGGGCATAATTGTGTTCGAGGTCTATACTGAAATCTTTCGTTTTCAAGTCGCGGATATGACCATAGCTAGACATAACCTTATAGTCCTTTCCGAGGAACTTCTCGATGGTTTTTGCCTTGCGGGTGACTCCACTATTACCAAATTCTTTTGCATATCTATTTTTTGCTGGTTAGAAATCGGGTGCAAACTTACACAAATAATTAACGTACGCGGTATATCGGTCACTAAAAAAGCGTTTTTTCCTATACATTATATATATAGTCATGCGTTTCTATTTACCTTCGCGGGACAAAATCAAAAAGCTATTCAAAAATATGGAAGAGATAAAGCGACTTATTTCAGAGAATAAACTAGAAGAAGCGATCCGGCTCTTGGACGCTTACCTCACGGAGCAACCGAGATCCGACGAGGCTTGGTTTCTCCTCGGAAAAGCTCATTATAAACTAGGCAACGTACGCCTAGCCCTCAACAGCTACCTGCAAGCGATAGAGATCAATCCGGAAAGCCCGGCACAAGCGGCCTACGATATGGCGATCAAGGTACTGGATTTTTATAATAAGGATATGTACAACCATTAAGAAGACAGAGCACCCGTACCCAAATAAATTCTAGAAGTACAAGTAACTCGACTTTATGCATTTATGAAGTTAGTTGTTCTTGATATAGCGTTTATTTGTATAATGCTCATTTACAACTTATAACGTAAGCTCGTCATAATAGGCATCGTTAAAGGCTTATAATGGGCATTATAAAGTGCTTATAATGGGCATTCTTAGCACCTAACATTGCCCATCGTAATTTGTAGAGACGGGGCGTGCCCCGTCTCTACAAGATATACAATGAATTTATGTTTCTTTAGATTTCAATCTTCCATGGGAGTAATCGTATAGTCATGCAGACAGAAGAAATGATAAAAATACAGAAAATGCTTTTTTCATATAAGTAAACTTTAAGAAATTACCTTTATCCAAATGATTATCCTTTATAAGTCAGCGCCAACATCGTAATATCATCGCTCTGCGTAGCGCCGTTCACGAATGATTGGACGGATTCAGATATACCTTCGATCATGGATTTGGGGGATTGGTTCTTTACGGAGCTACAAGCCTCTACCAAACGGATATCTCCATATTGCTCATTCCGCAGGTTCATCGCCTCACTGATTCCATCCGTATAGAGGAACAAGCTGTCTCCCGCTTCCAGTTTCAAGGATTGTTCTTTATAAGCTAATCCCGGCACGACTCCCAAGGCCATCCCACCAGTCATCGGCAAAAGAGATACCTTATCGTTCTTACGAATCCAAACCGGACGATTATGCCCCCCATTGCAATAAACCACGTCGCCCGTATGGATATTCAAGATCGCATAAAAAGTAGTGACAAACATCCCATTGACACTCTCACGGCACAATAGATCATTCGATTCCTTCATACAGACCGCCGGGGAAAGCTGCCTAAGCGCCGTAGCACGGATCACCGTACGGCTGATCGCCATGAAAATAGCAGCGGGAATCCCCTTATCCGACACGTCAGCGATCGTAAAACCCAGATGATTATCGTCCACCAAGAAGAAATCATAGAAATCCCCCCCCACGCTTTCGCCGCACTCATGGTCGCATAAAGATCGAATTGCTTATATTGTGGGAACGGAGGGAACTGCTTCGGCAAGATAGATTGCTGTATCTCACGTGCCACGTTCAAGTCGTATTGTATCTCCTCTAGCTGATGATGTTCCTTTTGGGCCTCCTTGATAAAAGAAATCTGCTCGACCGCCTTCTCGATCGTACGTTCCAGATCCTCCATATCGATCGGCTTGGTAGCGAAGTCGAAAGCACCATGGTTCATGGCGGTACGAATATTCTCCATATCCCCGTAAGCCGATACGATGATACATTTCAAGGCCGGGTTACGCATCTCGTTAATCTTCGTCAGCAATGTCAAGCCATCCATCTCCGGCATATTGATATCGCTCAATATGATATCAAAGTCCGGATGGTCCAACATCATCCTCAACGCCTCCAAGCCATTATGGGCAAAGGAGAACTCATACTCTCCCTTACGGATCTTCCGACGGAAATATTGGGTTAGCAACGCTTCCAGATCCTGTTCGTCGTCTACGCTTAATATCTTGATCGCCATAATTCTTCTGTTTATTTCGTTAATGGAATAAGGAATATGAAACGGGTAAACTCACCTTCTTTCGATTCCACCTCTATCTTCCCGTCATGCTTCTCCTCTATAATGGATCGAGTGATAGATAGCCCCAAGCCAGTTCCCTCTCCCACCGGTTTCGTGGTGAAAAACGCGGAGAATATCTGCTCCCGGATATCCTCCGGCATACCGATACCATTATCCTCGATACTTAATCTTAAAGAATCTCCCTCCTTCCGTAGATCCACGGATATAACCGGCTCATACCCGATCGGCGAGAGCTTGGATTTACTATAGACCGCATAGCAAGCGTTATTCATGACATTCAATACCGCACGGCTCAAATCCTGCGGGATCACTTTCAGCATCGGAAGCCCCTCCTCGTAATGCTCCCGGATCGCAATATTGAAACCTTTATAGTTCGCTCGCATCGAATGATAAGCCAGCCAAACATATTCCTTCACCAGATTCTTGATATCCGTAGGGATGTACTCGTCATCCTTCCCTCTGGAATAAAGCAAGATACCCCGGATGATACTTGTCGCCCGGTTTCCATGTTCCTCGATCTTCTTCAAGTTACCATGCAAATCGTTAACGATCTCGCTAAACTCCTCATGCAAGGCGGTCAGCTTCTCCCAAGATTCCGGAGGCAAGACATCTTTCTCTTCTTCTAAAATATCTTCCAAGTCATCCACTAACTTAGAGGACAGCTTACTGAAATTGATGACAAAGTTGAGCGGATTCTGGATCTCATGCGCGATCCCGGCACTCAACATACCTAAAGAAGATAATTTCTCTAAGTTCTTCACTTGCAAACGTAGCCGTTCTATTTCCTTACTCTGGTCTTCCATATCTATTCCTCCTCTTTAGGCGGTGTAATTGTTTTCGGTTGATATACAGGGATCGTAATTAGAAACTGGGTATATTCTCCTTTCTTACTCTCCACCTCGATGGTTCCCCGATGGTTTTGCACGATCTCACGGCATAGGTAAAGCCCTACGCCGGCCGCTTCCCCCGTTGTCTTTGTTGTGAAGAAAGGAGCGAATATCTTATCTTTTATATTCTCGTCGATACCGGACCCGTTATCCCGGATCGTTATTTCCAGCATATCCTTATTGACTTTCAATCCAAGGAATATCTCCGGACTAAAAGTCACGGTCTCCGATTTCTTCAACAGGGCATACATGGAATTTTTCAATATCCCGGCCAGAACCTTACTGAACTGCTCCACGTTTACCTCCATCATCAAAGACAACGTCAAATTATCGAAAACAATCCGGATATTCTTCTCTTGAATATCCTGCTCATACGTTTTCTTCAATTTATCCAAGGCGATCCGGCATAATCCGTTTATGTTGGTAAGCGTAAGATTACCTCTTCGATCTTTCAGCAATTCCTCCATCGCCTTAACGATACGGACCGTATTGAAACCATGCTCGGAGATCTTCTCCAAATTACTGGTCATCATATTCAGCAAATCTACCGAGTCGTCATACACATCCGGTTTCAGATGCTCTTTCTGACTATCCAGATTTTCCCGGAGATCCTTGGCCAACCCCGATGTCAGATTCGCGAAGTTATTGATATAATTCAGTGGGTTCAAGATACGGTCCACCAAACCTTGGGTCAATTGCCCTACGGTAGCCATCCGTTCCTTACGGACCAGCTCGTCCTGCGCCTCACCCAAGGCTTTCAAAGCCGCCGCCAATTTCTCGGATTCCTCTTGGATAGCGTCTTTCTCCGAACGGATCTCCTGCGTACGCTCCTCTACCTCTTTTACCAAATACTCTTTTTGTTTGAGTTTCCGCTTGAAAACGAACTTAGAGATCTGGCAAAACAGAATCAAGAAAAGTAATCCGATCCATTCTTGATGACCGAACTTCACAGATACACAAATACCGACCAAGCTACCCAGTGTAACCCGTTCGCAAAGTTTAATCCGCCTTTTTAACCGATCGATCTCGGTATGTAAATCCTGTATCATGATGAACCTCCTTTCCTAACTATAAATAGGCAACGTAATCGTAACTTCCGTATATTTATCTTTCTCAGACTCGATAGCGATCGTACCCTTATGGTTCAACACGACCTCCCGACTCAAGTAAAGACCTGTTCCTGCCGCTTCCGCGGTCGGTTTGGTGGTAAAGAACGGAGAAAAGACTTTCGTCTTTATCGTTTCTTCTATACCGACGCCATTATCACGGATAACCACTTGCAACTTATCCGCTTGAATACGCAATACCAACGAGACAGAAGGCTGATATCCCGGCTCTCCGGCCTTCTTCAAGACCGCATATATACTATTATCCAATATCTGCGACAAGGCTTTTCCCATCTGATCGATATTCACCTCGATTGTCAACGGTACGGAAAGCCCGGAGAATGATAGATCTACTTGATTCTTCTCGATCTCCTTCGCGTAATTCTTTCGCAAGATATCCAGATTGACCCTACATAAATCATTAATATCCACGCAGGTTCGATTCGCCGAATGATCTTTCAGCAATTCTTCCATCGCTTTTACGATTCGCACCGTGTTATCACCATGCTTGGCGATCTTATCCAGATTGCCGGTCAAAAGAACCAGCAGTTCTTGCGTATCATTATAATTATCGTGTTTACCGGTCTCTTCGTCCTCATCGATATTCTGCTTGATATCTTTCGCTAATGCGGCAGACAAATGAGCGAAGTTATTGATATAATTCAAGGGATTCAAGATACGATCCACCAGACCTTTCGTTAATTGGCCGATCGATGCCAGACGTTCCTTACGAACCAACTCGTCTTGAGCGTCCGCCAAGGCAGAAAGGGCACGGGATAGTTTCTCCGACTCCGCTTGCATCGCATCCCGCTGGAAACGCAATTCCATCGTCCGCTGCTCCACGAGATTAGAGACGAACTGTCTTTTTCGCAGACGGAATTGCGTATAATACTTAACAAGAATAGAAGGACTACGGCTCCCACCAAATAATAAACCAGTTCTTCCTTCTTCTGGTAAACCGCCAAGCGATCCATGCCGTCCCAATCACGGTCAGCGTCTCGATCACCCGCATCCTCCAGCGAAGGCTTTCCAGTTGTTTGATATTTATGTCACCCATCCTTCCTATTTCAAGTGTTAGAAATTGATATTCACGCCAATCATCGCACTAAAGCTTTGCAAAGGATATCCGTAATATACCTCATACTTCTGGCAAAGGATATTATTCAACTTAGCGTAAACACCAAAGGTATCGTTGAAGGTATAGGTACCTGTTAGGTTTAGCTCGTTGATGTTGTTCATCTTGTATTCGCCAGCTCCCGCAGACACGCTACTGTGATTTTCAGCTTCCCAGTAATTCTTTACAAAAGCATAACGTCCGGTGGCCAAATAATAATCCAAGGCAACAGATAACTTATCGATCGGACGCACGGTTACATTTGCGTTAACCTCCATTTCTGGCTTTCCATAAGCATGGCTTAGTTCAACACTCTCATCCCCTTGATTTGCCTTCCAATTATTATACATCCCTTTTAAAGAGATATCCAGCAATTGCTGATAGCTATATTTCAAGTTAGCCCCTACAAAAAGCTGCTTAGTATCGACATCCGGTATCGCTTCACTGAAATTGGAAAAAAAGTCAGGTTTAGATGTGGCCACTTGACTGAAAAGCACATCGCTACTAGTTATCTTATAACCAGCGAACACGTCGAACCAAAATCCCGGTGCCACGCCACTCCGGATACCCAAGATAGCATTCAACCAGTTACGAGAAGGAGCCAACTCTTTCATTGGATACAGATAACGGTTGATCTGTGACATATCGTACATGCTGTTGGAGTAAAGCTTTCCGTCAGCCTTTACATATAGCTCCGTTTTATCAGCAACCTCCACATCAGCGGCAATATTTGGCGAGGCCATGAACTCCGCGTCATCACCTGTAGCCAGCATCACATTCGCACCTAATTTGATTTTCCAATTATCACCCTCAACTTTATAATATGGTGATAACATCACCTCGGCATGATTCTTAAACTCATAAACATACGAATTAGAAGCTGCTCCGGAAAGTTGTAGTTGAAATACTCCACCAATCCACCCAAGCCAATCCGCATATTCCCATTAAAACCTGCGTTCAAATCAAACTTCGCCTCTAAAGTATGCTCCGTCGGTCCATCTATATTCTTGTTCAACCCATATTTATGGGAGAAATTTATATAACCTAAATCCAGCAAATATCCGAACGGGGCATCTTCCTTCGACTCAAATCCTATATTAGCAGCTATCGTCTGGTTTACTTGGTTTGTTTCCCGATCCACTCTATCCAAACTACCCTCTGCCATCATAGACCAAGCATCCGCAATAGGCAGTCCATAATAATTAAACGCCGAATACCCGTACTTCGCACCGATACTAAATATCGTCTTATCAAAAACATGCTTGAAATTAATGCCTCCCAGATTGTCATTGAGTTTCGCCTTTACCTTCTCATCGTCCATCTGGATATATTTCACCTTTCCATTCGTAGAACGATGCGAATACCAAATATTCAACTTATCCTTCTCGGTACTCAAGATATGATATCCCAAATCACCATTTATATTTAGATAGGTACCGGCACCAAAGTTAAAATATCCCCGGCGCTTGTTGTAGTCCATCTGCGTCATGATATTTCCGGAAGGCAACAAACTAATCTCTTTCTGCGGATCGGCGGCGATCGTATAATTCGAGTAATCGATCGGGATCTTACGAACCTCCGGCTCTTTCACCACGGGAAGCGTATTTACCTTGCTAGCGTCCTGCACGGAAGGATCATACTCCCGTTCAAGCGTCATCTCTCGGTTCAGGTTCTTTTCTTTCGTAACATCCTCTTGCGCACTCGCAGCAGCAGCCGAACCCAGCAAAGCTACCACACACAACGCCTTTACATTATATATAGTCTTCATCGCTTTCTTTTATTTCTTTAGTTTACCCAATCTGTCTTCGATCATCGCGGCGATCTCATCATCGCCCTTGTAGTTGTTTTGCAAACTGGTCAGATATTGACGAGCTTGGAAATCATCACCTTGGCGGATATAAATATCAGCAACAAGATAAAGCCCCGTGCCAACCAATATTGGTGAGGCGTACCGTTCTCGATGAAGTTCATCAAGACAGTCTCGGCATTCTTATCATCCTTATTATCATAATACAATTGAGCCAATAGATATTTAGCCTCCGCCCCGTGTATCGTACGGGTATCCTTGCTGATCTCCTTCAAGTCGGCCAACGCCTTGTTCTCCTGCTTCAAGCTGATATAAGCCTTCGCACGGACATAACGGGCCTCGGACATAATCTCGGGAGATAGCTTCGGTTCCTTCAGCAAATCGTTGGCGGCAAGCAAAGCCTCTTGCGGCTGACCGGTCAACTCGGCGCAACGCATCAAGCCCAATTTAGCGGCCTCCTTATTCTCCGGATTCTCCGCTACCGCCTGTAGATGCTTGAAACTTTCCATAGCGGCGGCGTAATCCTTATCCAGATACTCGATCTCAGCCTTACGAGCCCAAGACTCTTCCCTGAATTTCGTATCACCGCTCTCCAATACCAACGAGAACAGACGTTTCGCCTCCTCCAGATCTTTCTTGGCAAAAGCGATACTTGCCAAATAGAAATTAGCGTTCGAGCTAAACGCTCCTGCGGGAAGGTTTGCAAATAATTCGTCAAGCTACGACGAGCGCCCTCATTATCGCCTCGCATAAATAACTTCTCGGCCGCCAGATAGGTCAAGGAGTCTTGCTCACTCACCTCGAAACGAACATTTCCACCTAACGAATTCGCATAGGCGGCAAACGAATTGATATCGTTCAGCTCGATATATACGGACTTCAAGTCTTGCAAGGCCACTTTCGCCTCCTCGCTACCCGGATAATTGCTAATCACGCTCTTATAAGCGTCGGCCGCTTTCTCCGGCTGATTGTCGTTGAAGTAAATCAAACCAAGCTGTACGCCGGCCTTACGAGCCAGACTGCTTTGCGGGAAATCACGCATCAATTGCTCAAAGCTTGCCGCAGCCGCTTGATTATTATCCAATAACACGTAAGAACGTCCTTTCTCAAACAAGGCATCGTCCACATATTGTGATTCCGGGAACTCACGGATCAAGCGATCCATCACGCTGATCTTTCCCTTATAATCTTTCTGCAATCCCAGCAAGAAGCCCTTCTGATACACCGAATAATCTCCGGCGGACGGTTGCAATTGCGCCGCACGGGTATAATTCTCTTCCGCCATAGCGAACTGACGGTTGTGGAATAAACAATCGCCGATACGATTATAAGCGTCCGCATAAGCCGGAGTCTGCTGATTGCTTTCCAAATTCACGTATTGACGGAAGCGGTTCAACGCCTCGCCATACTCTTTCAATTTGAAGTAGCTGTAACCTAAGTTATAATGTGCCAAGGCATACATATCCGTATTACGTTGGCGGGTATTATTCAAATAGGTACGATAATCGGAAATCGCCTTGTTATACTCACCTTGGCGATAATAAGATTCCCCACGCCAGAAATAAGCGTCGTTACGAGATTCCAGATTATAAGCGCCCAACGAAATCGCACGGCTGAAAAGATCGACCGCCTTATCCAATTCCATATTCGTGAACGCCTGCGTTCCCAACTGGAATAAGATATCTTGTTTCGCTCCAAGATCTTCGTACTCGGATGCTTGATCTTATCGATAGAGTTCAGAGCCGCTTGATAGTTCTTGGTAGTCAAATAAACCTCCACCAGATAATCGTTTACCTTATCGGCATATTTGGAATTCGGGAAATCATTCAAGAAATCCTCGAAGATTGTCACCGACTCGCCAAAGCCCGTGAAAGCGGTCTCGTGGATCAATAAAGCGTAATTATACATAGCCGCCTCTTTCACTTGCTTATCGAAAGAAGAAGTCGCGGCAGCCTCGAAGGCCATACGGGCGTTATTCTTATCTTTTAATTTCAGATAACTTTGCCCCAGATACAGATAAGCGTTCTGCGAAAGGGCGTCGTTCTCACGAACGGTCCGTCCCAAAGCGTTCACGGCGCTACTGTAATTACCCTTATTATAATAACATACGCCCAAGATATATAAATCGCCCCTCAACGGGCTATCCGTCGAGGATACATATTTACTCAGCATATTAATCGCTTGATCCTCATTTCCCAGATGATAGTAGGCGTTACCCATGATACGGTAAACCTCGCTATTGTTCTCGCTATCCGGATAAGAGGCTAACAATTCCTTGCCTTCGCTGATCACTTTCTCGTATTTATTCTGTATAAAATAAATTTGCGTGATATAGTACAAAGATCGCTCCTTATAATCAGACAAGTCCTTCAAGCGGGTAAATTCCACCAAGGCATTGTTGTATTTACCGGTCGCGTAATCGATATAAGCGACATAATAGGTAGATGCTTCCCGGTACTTCGTTCCGATCTGCTCGATCCGTGCGAAATAACCACGGGCCTTCTCCATATCCCCGGTTTGCAACAAGGAATAAGCCAAACGGAAACAATAAGCCTCCTGTTGTTCCGGACTTAGCATATCAATGTTCGATTCGTTAAACCAAAAGATAGCTTTCTGATACTCTCCCAGTCCGAAATGGGCGGAACCGATCAAGAAGTTCACCTCGTCCGCATGACGGGAAGCCGGGTACACATCCAGATAATCTTTCAATAACTCAACGGCATTGAGACGGCCTTGCTCATAAGCGGAATAAACCAACATATAATCGGCCTCTTGAATCAAGTCGGCATCCGTGGAATGCTGTTTATACGCCTCCAGTTTATCGATGCAACCTGAATAATTCTTCAAACTAAACAACTCCTTGCCTTCGACAAACAAACGGTTCGGCGCATCAAATTGATACGATCTCTGCCCGCTTGCCATGTGGCTGCCTACTACCAGACACAGCGGAATAAGTATTCTTTTCATCACTCATTTGCTTTTTAATACAAGCACTTACTTCAGTGCCTATTCGTTCTAATTCGCAAATATAAGTAATATGCGCCAAACAGAAGGCAAGTTCTATCAATATTTACCAAGATAGATCGGTACCGCCTTTCGGATAGAGTCTAAACCGAAGTCTTCCGGATTCACATCCTCCGGGCGAAGGATCACGATCTCGGCGGCATCATCTTCCGCATGCACGTTATTGAAATCATCTACCAACACTCATAAAACATATCCAGCGTATGCACCTCAAAGCCGGAATACATATATAAATTAGGCAAGGAAAACAAATAACGGCAATTCTGGATATGCAACCCCGTCTCCTCCCTTACTTCCCGGCGAGCGGCCTCCTCCCCCGACTCAAACATATCGACGAAGCCACCGGGCAAATCCAATGTACCTTTAGCCGGCTCTTTTCCTCGGCGAACCAGCAATAACTCCCCCTTAGCGTTCTTTATGAAACAAGCGACAGCCGACGACGGGTTGAAATAATAAACAAAACCGCACGCCATACATTTTTTCGCTTTCTCGTTATGTTCCACGAAAGCTTTTGCCCCGCAAACCGGGCAAAACTGAAATTGATACAACGGATGTCTCATACTTTATGATTTATAATTCAATTAAAAACAACAAGCCGCACCTAAATATAGATGCGGCTTGCCTTATTTCGCAAATGTCTTTTCGTTATACGCAAAACCGGATTTAGACTTCCAAACCAGCACTTTGGTCTCTTACTTCCCAACCCAAAGCACTTGCTCCTAATACGGCAGCGTCGCTCTCTTTCAATTGAGAGAATAATAATTTAGTCTTACCTGCGTAAACTTTCAACATATTTTTCTCCATTGAACGGTTTAATCGGTTCATGATCAAATCGCCAGCTTTCGTAAGACCGCCAAACAAAATGATAGCCTCCGGGCTAGAGAATGCTACGAAATCAGCGAAGCCTCTCCCAACATAGAGCCGGTAGCCTCGAAAATCTCAAGAGCGATCTTATCATTCTTCATAGCTGCGTCGTATACGTCTTTTGAAGTGATTTCATCCGGATCCAAGTCGCGAAGAACACTCTCGTCCTTACGGATTTCCAGATATTCACGAGCCGTACGAGCCACACCGGTAGCTGAAGCATAAGCCTCCAGACATCCTTGGCGACCGCAACCGCACTGACGACCATTGTTACGACGCATGATAACGTGGCCCAACTCGCCGGCAAAACCGTCATGTCCGTATACCAAGTTACCACCGATTACGATACCGCTACCCACGCCAGTACCCAAAGTGATCACGATAAAATCTTTCATACCGCGAGCGGCTCCATAAGTCATCTCACCGATAGCGGCAGCGTTGGCGTCGTTTGTTAAAGCAACAGGAATACCATCGATCTGTTCGCTGATCAATTGAGCCAAAGGAATCTTACCTTTCCAAGGCAAGTTCGGAGCGAATTCGATACATCCGTTGAAAAAGTTTCCGTTCGGAGCACCTACACCCACACCTTTAATCTTATCCGGACCACCAGCCTGATCAATAACAGACTTCAGACCTTTAGCTAATTCCGCTACATAGTCATTAACGTCTGCATATTTACCAGTCTTAATTGATCCACTATACAAGATTGTTCCTCTTGCGTCAACTACACCAAAAACAGTGTTGGTACCACCTATATCGATACCTACTACATAAGGCTTCTCCATGATTTTATATTTAGGATTAATAATGATTTTCCTCTTTCTGGGTAGCAAATATAAGAGGTTTAACACAAGTTGCAATACGATTTGAAGAAAATTTTACAGATTCCTGTCATTTTATCTTCTTTTTTCGAAAACTTATGTTAAGCAACATTGTTATATAATAATGGAGAATTATCGCAACGGTAATATCTCGATCCAATAGTCATCCGGATCATTAATAAAATACAATCCCATCTTGGTATTCTCGAAGCAAACCGCTCCCATTTCCTTGTGGTATTTACGTACCTCCTCATAATCGCCGGCTACCCGGAAACAAAGATGGCTCTCATTGTCGCCTAGCTCATAAGGTTCTTTCCGGTCACGCACCAAGTCAGCTCCATCAAGAAACCGGTTTGCTCATCCGTTAAATAAACCAATATAAAAGAACCGTCTTCCGCGACCTTTCGATGATGCTCTTTCAACCCCAACGCTTTGTTATAAAAAGCGATACTTTTCTCCAAATCCAATACGTTAATATTGAAATGGTCAAATCTGCCTTTAACTTCCATACCTAAATAAATTTATATGTTTTCTAAAACCTATACATTAATAATATATTATATATCGGTACCCTCACCCGGTACAGAAAGGACAACATACCGGCAACCTTTCGATTCGGCATACGGGGCAAAGGCCATGACCTCCGCCGGACGTTCCCAGAAATGCATCGGCACAAAGATACCGGTCCTTATCCGGTCGATGAATTGTTGGGCACCTCGCATAAAATCGGTCCCTAAGCGGGGATCTACCGGAAACATGACAACATCCATCGCCTGCGTATATTTCGCTATTATATCCAGTTCTTTCAGGTAATTCCCTTCCGCCTCCGCAACTTCCTGTGGAGTAGACTCATCTTTCCAATGCCAATTATTCAAGTCTCCGGCATGAAAAATCAGTTTACCTTGCGCCTCGATCAAAAAAGAGATACCGACATCGGTCGATCCGAACGCCCTAATCGTTAAATGCTCATCTTGGTACACATCTCCCTTCTTCATATAAAAAGCGTCCTCGGCTTTTGCCCAGCGGCGTTTCAAGATATCCTTGGAGAAAATATATTTGATATCGTCTTTCTCCTCTTTCCATTTCAACACGTCCGGATTAAAATGATCCGGATGGAAATGTGATGCCAATACGTACAACGTCCCCGGACGTTTTAATAGCTCCCACGCACAAACCCTTCGCCGGGTCCGGATTCGTATCTTTGAAATATCGATCAAGATGGAGAAGCCTTCCGCCTCTACAACAAACCCGCTATGATAAATATACACCAGTCTCATCCTATTCTCTTTATTTGTTTATTAAAAAACACCGAAACTCCGGGTTGTTGACTTCATGCCGCAAATATACAAAACGTCAGACATATCACATGCCTGACCGATACAGATTATTAACCTACGATTTATTTCCAATTCTCATTCTGGACTAAAACGCCTTCCATGGTCACGATTGATCATTCGGGATCGGAAGAGTTACCCATTTAGCGTTATAAACGCAGTTGGCAAACTTTCCGAGATGCTTCTTCTCGTAAGTGATATAATTACTTATCTCATCGTACGCTATTCCCCAACGAGCTAAGTCGTACCAGCGATGACCTTCCATCGCCAACTCTAATTTACGCTCGAAACGTAAAGCGGCTAAAGCACCACCCTTGCTGTTGAATTGCGAATCCGGATACAAACCTACACGATAATTAGCCGCAGCGTTCGAATCCAACTTCCCATTCACTTTATCATCCAAGACATAAGATGTAGAAGTGGGCAACATCGTGGCAGCATCAACGCCCTTCACATACGAGTTTGCCGCACGGGCACGTACCTCATTTATATACTTCCCGGCCTCCTTATAATTTCCGTCGTGAATCAAGACTTCGGCATACCAAAGTAAAACATCCGCATAACGGATCAAATGGTAATTCTTGGCTGTAGAACTCGTCTCCGTAGATACGCTCGTACCGCTTTATCCGCTTTTTTCGGTTGCCGCTTCTTATTCATATAAGGACCACCATTCGCGATATCACGTACCCACCCATCCAAGATAGAAGGAACCGTTCAGTCCCAATAAGGGACATCAAAACGACCGGTACTGATATCCAGACGAGGATCGGTAAAAACCTCTAAATCCGTATGTGGAATATTATCTGTCAAGGTAGTCAACGCCGGTTTATCTTAATATGATTTATCCAGATACGGCAAACCATTCTCGTCTACGATATGTGAGTTTACCAACTCATAGGAAGGTTGATAGAAACCCCATCCGGATGTGCCCATACCTCCCGGAGGAGCCGTATGCCATGAACCTTCGATAGAGTTCGTGATTACCTGAGAACCAGAGATAGTCCGCTGTATATCGAACACGGACTCACCGCTCCAATCGGCACTACCTGCCGTAAACAAATCCTCATAAGTATCCGCTAGTTTGAATTTCGTGCCATTATTATCCTGCCCATTCGCGATAATAGCCTCCAATAAAGCCTTGGCATCCGCCCAATGATCGGAAGAACCATTCGTACCGTTATAGGGTGAAGACTGATACAGCCTCAATTTTGCCAAGAAAGCGGCGGCGGCCCATTTATTGACACGTCCTTTATCGCTCGCCCAAATATCCGGCAGGTTATCATAAGCGAACTGTAAATCCTCGGCCACCTTATCCCATATGTAAATATAATTGCCAGACTCATCCACATTGGAAACTTTTGGGTTTACATCGCTAGCGAACTCCTCGCTTCCCACGTAAGGAATAGCGGCACCAAATAATTTCATTCCCTCAAAATGCCAGAATCCGCAGAAGAATCGGGCTTGGGCGATCGCTTCGGTATAAAAATCCTTTGATACGCCTTTTACGGAGGAAAGCTCGTCCTTGATTTTATCGATCATATTAATCACGTTGTTCGCACGATAGACACCTTCATAAACCACTTTCCATTTGGTATTCAAATATCCGTTGTCCGTAGTGATCGCATACGTTTCCAAGTTCGTAAAGTCAGACTGGTCCGTAAACGTAGACCCTTTATTCGCGCTTCCACCAGTACATCGCCATAGGCATAATTTGTCAAAGGAGCCGCAAAATACTCCTGTGTAAGCATCGATGAATACATTCCTGTAATCGCATAATTTACGCCTTCCTGATTCAGTAACTCTTCTTCACTGACCGCACCCACCGGCTTCACATCCAAGAAGTCAGAGCAAGAGGTCATCGCTCCTAATGAAGACGCCACTAACATTGAATATATAAATAGTCTTTTCATACTGTTTTTTTTAATCGTTATCAATATCCTTATCGAAAATCCTTTTAGAAAGAAATATTCACGCCTAAAATGAACTGGCGTGGCATACCATAAGAACCGTAGTCGATACCTTTCATCATATCGTTACTGCTATCTTCATTATTGCTACGAACCTCCGGATCCAAACCTGAATAGCCTGTTAATGTAAACACATTGGAAACCTGACCGTAAACACGAATCTTCTCAAATTTGATCTTATTCAAGATACTCTTTGGCAACGTATAACCGAGCGTCAATGTCTGCATACGCAAGTATGAACCGTCTTCTATATAAGTAGAATTGGATTCATTAGCCGCCTCCGTACCTTCATTAGATGTACCAGCCCATAATGGATAGATACCATCCGGGTTTGTAACGGGATCCCAAGAGTTTCCAAGCGATCTTTAGAGAAGTTACTTTGTAATGCCCCGAAATGCGTATAATACTGATAATGTTTATACAAGTCGTTACCTACAGAGAAATAAAGGAATGTACTCAAATCAAAACCTTTCCAACCAACACTAAGGTTCACACCTCCCGTGAAGTCCGGATGCGGATTACCGATAATCGTACGGTCTTCCGCCCCAATCTTTCCATCTCCGTTCACGTCACGAATCTTATAACGACCTACCCATGATTGAGGATTCAAGCTGGCCTCGTCCGCCACGGCATACGGTAAAATCGTTTTTCCATCCGCGGTCTTATAGTTCAGCACATCTTGTTCACTCGTATAGATTCCGTCCACTTGATAACCGTAGAACATCGCTACCGGTTGCCCTACCGTGGTGATGTTTACCTTACTCAAACGCGTATTCGTAAATAGATCCGAAGAACCTAATTGGGTAACCTTATTCTTATAGGTTGAGATATTGGCGTTTACCGAGTAACTAAAATCACCGACTTTATCTCTCCAGCCCACACTGAAATCAAGACCTTTATTCTGCATATCGCCAATATTGATCTTTGGCTTAGTAGCGTTACCGGCCAAAGCGGACCAGTTAGCGTTCACCAACAAATCTGAAGTCTTCTTAATATAATAATCGATACTTCCGGTCAAACGATTATTCAACGCCGTTACGTCTAAACCGACGTTAAACATCTTGGTTGTTTCCCACTTAGCATTCACATCCCCCAGATTTGAGATCGCATAGCCCGGAGACGCCCCTGAATCCGCACCTGTGATTCCATATAAATAATCATTTCCGGTCGCATATTGAAACGCATAATTATAGGCTCCGATATTAGAGTTACCGGTCGTTCCATAACCCGCACGCACCTTTAAATCATCCAACCACGTACGTGTCTTTTCCATAAAGACCTCATCCGACATACGCCAGCCTAAAGAAAGAGAAGGGAATGTACCCCAGCGGTTATCCTCGCCAAACCGGGAAGAAGCATCCCGGCGAACCGTTACAGTTGCCAAGTATTTACCTTTATAGGAATAATCGCCACGGAAAAACAAGCCGAACATCGTACTTTTATCAAACATTTTTCCTTCATTCTTCATATTGTCGGAAGAACCATTGTTTAATATCCATGTATTGGGATTATTCTCGAAGATATAATCATAGCGAATGGCTTTCATGCTTCGTCCCACACCAAATTTCATAGCTTCCGTACCGATCATAAATGTCACGTCATGATCTTCATTGAATTTCGTCTTATAAGTCGCCGTATTGGTCCACTGATAATCCAACCTCCAATTCGCGTTTTCCTCCAGATAATTTTGAGATTGCCCCTCTTTATTGGTAGCGATCGTCTTCTCACTCAACGCTTGGCTCCACATACCCATCAAACGAACGCTGAACTGCGTACGAAGACTCAGGCCTTTGATCGGTTTCAACTCGGCGAAAGCCGCACTTTGCAATCGCATGAAACGAGTCCAATCATCCTGTTGATTCATGGCTGTCTGATAAGCCGTATTCGCACGTCCACCTTCCGAGGCCTGTGATCCCGCATAATCGCCACCTACATTATAAACAGGTACCCATGGCTGGATCGTATATGTTTGGGCGAATACGCTCGCATCGCCTTGACGACCCCGCTCACCGCCCATCTCCATTACGGCGATATTGGAATTCTGGCCTATCGTGAAATATTTATTCGCATTATAAGTAGAGTTGGCACGCAGTGAATAACGTTTAAAGAAAGAAGAGATAATCGTTCCTTCCCGATTAGTATAGCCTAAAGAAGCCGAGTAAGTTCCTTTTTCTCCACCTCCTAATAAAGAGATCTGATGATCCTGTACTTTACCCGTACGAGTCACCATATCATACCAATTCGTTCCTTTCTGGGCCTCCGCTTCCGAATATCCATCTTCCAACATCTGATAATAAGCGGAACGCGACCACGAATTACTACCATCCGGTTTATAGGAAGCCACCCACGCATCGATACTACCAAACTGCGAGATTACTTGATCTTTTGATAAACCGGCCGGTTTAATCGCATAAGGCATCGTCAATTCATCTTTATCGTTCAACGATCCGAATTGAGGATGAGCGGTGGGTGTTTGTCCGCGATAATCCCGCACGTTTCTCATACCTTGTGCTTGCCATTCCATCGCCTCCCATCCATTCAACAAATCATAACCACTATTCGCCATCTTTGCCACACCAAAGTAACCATCATAAGATACTCGTACCCGGCCGCTTTTAGTTCCTTGCTTTGTCGTGATAATGATTACACCATTCGCTCCTTGCGCACCGTAAATCGCAGTAGCGGAAGCATCTTTCAAGACTTGCAAAGACTCGATATCATTCGGATTGACCGCGTCGATATCCACATTCGAGACACCGTCCACAACAATCAATGGGTCTGAACCATTCAACGAGCCGACACCACGGATACGGATAGTCGTCTCACCACTAGGTCCACCCGAGTTCGAGATATACACACCGGAAGCCTTTCCTTGCAAAGCCTCAGAGAATGTCGCTACCGGAGTCTCCTTCAACTCTTCCGTAGATACGACAGCGACAGATCCCGTAATATCTTTCTTCGCTTGGGTACCATAGCCGACAACAACGACCTCATCCAAGGCTTGTGTGTCTTCCGCTAATTTTACTTTGATATTGTTCTGGCTATTCTTCAGAGAGATCTCTTGAGTTACATAGCAATGTAAGATACCACCAATAGGCATTATCCGGTACACCATCAAGTATGACACGTCCGTCCATATCGGAAATATTTCGATAGTTGTCCCTTTAACAAGGACATTTGCTCCAACAATTGGTCCTGCTTTGTCTGAAATAGTGCAAGTGACTCTACGTCCATCTTGTTGCAGTGCATTGCCCCTTACGTCTGGTGTTAAATCGCCTACTTCAGTGGCCATGGCTGGACTTGCGCCACATAAGAATAAAGAGGCTCCTAGAAACACCTGTTTCCATAATACTACATTATTCATACAACATTAGATTTTAAGGTATAAATCAATAAAAAACACAATCTAACAGCAAAATGATCTTTCCATATACAACAACATTCTAGATTTCAGTAAATTTCTGAATACTTATGGTCTAAATGTTTTTTCATAAACGACTAGTCTAAACGATCGTTTCTATTAGTCGTTTGTAAAGGTCTGTTTTTTTTTCGACACGTGCAACTTTTTGTTGATTTTTTTTATTTTATCTTATTGCTAATGGGAGAGATAACCCTTCATCGATCTAAAAAAAGCTTTTCTTTTTCAAATCATCATTTCCTCTTTTCAAAAACGCAAGATTTAAACGATCGTTTAGACTAGTCGTTTTTTTAGTATTATGAAAGAAAGCAAGAAGCGGCTTTTATCATTAAAGACATGATAATGAAGAAGCTACACAAATGAAGTTGAGAAGAAGAGAGTGATGTTTGCCTATTTTGAGATGTAAACAGATGTAACATACCCTAGAGGTATGGCAGAGTAGTGAATTCATTTTGTTAAAAGTTTGTGTTTTTTATTTTATTATACCTTAAATTCTAATTTTGTATGAGAAATGTTGTATCATGGAAGCCATTAGTCTTAGGAGCTTCTTTTCTTCTGTACGGAGCCGGAACGGCCTTCGCAACAGAAACGGATCATCTGTATCCTACACCTAGTACGGGATTTATGAGTGTCCAGCAAGATGGACGACAGGTTAACTGCCACATCGTGGATAAATCTGGTCCTATCGTTGGAGCTAACGTAGTCGTAAAAGGGACTACTATCGGAAACATCTCCGATATGGACGGGCGAGCTATTATCGACAATGTGCCCGCAAACGCAGTCTAGTAGTATCGTATATCGGATACGTTCCCCAAGAAGTCATTTTGAAAGGTAATCAAACCAACATCAAGATTACGTTGGTTGAAGATTCACAGGCATTGGATGAAGTCGTTGTTACGGGTTATAGCACACAGGCTAAGAAGGATATTACCGGAGCTGTGGCTGTGGTCGCTACCGATGAGTTGAAAGAGACTCCTGTTTCTAACTTCGCAGAGGCTTTGCAGGGTAAGGCTGCTGGTGTATTCGTACAGGCTGGTGGTGGTCCGTTGGGTGAAACAACGATTCGTATCCGTGGTGTCGGCTCCGTAAACGGTTCCGATCCATTGGTGATCGTTGATGGTGTTTCCGGAGTGGATATTGATGCAGTGAATCCGAATGATATCGAGTCTATGCAGATATTAAAGGATGCTGCCGCTTCTGCCATCTACGGTGCGAAAGGAGCAAATGGTGTTATCATTATCACAACGAAACAGGGTAAAAAGGATGATCGTGTAAAAGTATCTTACAACGGTTATTTCGGCGTAGCTAAAATGGCTAATAGCGGTTACGATTTAATGGATGCTTGGGAAGCAATGGAATTCCAAGAATTAGGTCAACGTAACTTGCTTCAGTTCCGCGGTAAAACAGCGACCCATGCCCAGTTCGGTTCTATCGGCGCTGATGGAAGCGGTCACTTGACAATGCCATACGCAATCAAACCGTCGGGGTTATCTAAGGATCAAGTGATCGCTCAGTTCGGAAGTATTGACGGTTGGGTCGCTTCCTATAAAGATAATGGATCTAACTCTTGGTCCCGTTCCGCATATTATCAAATGCTGGAAGATGGTTATTCAGAAGAAGAAGCCCGTAAAGGAACAAACTGGTATGACGAAGTAGTACAAACAGGAAAAGTCCAAGACCATCAAGTATCTGTTTCCGGTGGTGGAGAAAAAGCAACTTACGCAACTTCCTTAGGTTATATGAACCGCGAAGGTACGATCAAAGAATCGTGGTTCCGTCGTTATTCTTTGCGTGTAAATACCAATTTCATGCCGAATAAATACTTCTCGATCGGACAAAACACGAATATCGCAGTAATCGAGAACTCAGGTGAGCGTGGTCGTCAAGGTGATGATAACACTTTCGGTAAAACCTTCTCTATCCAACCTTGGGTTCCTATTTACAATATTGGTGGCGACTATGCCGGTTCACAGGCCCCGGAAGGTGGACGTGCGAATACCGCTGTTCAAACTGTAAACAACGAAAAAGACAACCGCCGTCGTTTCTTACGTGCGCAGTCCGCTATCTTCGCAGAAGTAAAACCGTTGGAATCCATCGGTGAAGACTTGAAGTTCCGCACACAGTTCAGTGCCACATTGATGGGAAGCTGGGACTATTGGATGAGTAAACGTACCATCATGACTAACAAGGAAGGAGCAAATAACAATAGCTTCACTGAACGTGCGGATTATCGCTTAGGCTATCAATGGACTAATACGGTGACTTACAATAAGACTATCAATGAAGATCATACGATCGGCGTTGTGTTAGGTACAGAGGCACTCCGTGAAGGTTAGGCCGTTGGATACAAGCCAACCGTATCGACTATCCGTATGAAGATAATCCAAACACATGGACAATTGAAAATGGCTCTACCGCTAATATGGGTACAGACGGAAGAAGAAACAATACTACAACCATGTTTGGTTTCTTTGGACGTGCCGACTACTCTTATCAAGGCAAATATTTGGCAACTGTGACTGTCCGTCGGGATGCTTCCTCACGTTTTTCCGAAAAGAATCGCTGGGGAACGTTCCCTTCTATCTCTTTAGGCTGGCGTATGTCTGACGAGAAATTCATGGAGAAAACCCGTACTTGGCTAGATGACTTAAAGATCCGTGCGGGTTATGGTACAACAGGTAACTCTAATATCGACCCATACAACTGGGCGTTCCAATACGGTACGGGTAACAAATATTTATATAGTATTAATGGTTCCGATACAGAAGTATACCAAGGTTTCGGAGTAACGAACCTAGGAGATATAGAAGCGAAATGGGAAACTTCTAAGATGTTAAATATAGGTTTAGATGTAACAGCCCTAGATCAACGCTTAAGCATGAACTTCGACTGGTATACCAAAAAGACCTCTGATATGTTAATCGACGCAAACTGGTCCGCATTAGCGGGTAATATGACAAAGCCGAACATTAATATCGGTGATATGCAGAACAATGGTGTAGATTTAAACTTGAGCTGGAGGGACAAAGTCGGCGAGTTCGACTACTCTGTAGGTGTTAACTTATCTCACTACAAAATAAACTGACCGAGATCGGAACAGAGGCCGGTATCTTTACAGGAACTCGTATCGCCAACATGAATGTAATGATGAAAGGGCACGCCATCGGTATGTTCCACGGTTATCAGTTAGATGGAATTTATAAGAGCGAAGAGGACGTACATAACTACAAGAACGACGCTGGTGGTGTTGTATTGCCATATGGTGTAAGCGACGTAAAACAAATGGTCGCATCTGATTTTGTAGGCCAGTATAAAATCAAGGATGTAGACAACAATGGAAAGATTGACGCAAACGATCGCACATTTATCGGTAATCCGCATCCGGACTTGACTGGAGGTGTTAATCTAGCTTAGGCTGGAGAGGATTCGATTTGAGTACTTATCTATACTTCTCCGTAGGCAACGATTTGTTCGCAATGTATAAATATTATACGCATTTCGGTTCTTTGCAATCGGCTTACTCAAAAGATCGCCGCGATAATTCTTGGCATCCTCAAACCAATCCAGATGGTATCTATCCATTATGGGCTACAACCGGCGGTGAGAGCGATATCGCTGCCAACCAATCTAACTCCGGTTATATAGAAGATGGCTCTTTCTTACGTATGCAAACACTGACTTTAGGATACACGCTTCCAAAAAAGATCTTAGATAAGATCAAATTTGAAAAGATCCGTATTTATGGTCAAGTAGCCAACGTATTTACGATTACGGGTTACTCAGGTTTGGATCCACAGGTTCGTACAGATAGAGACGGTGGTATCTCTAACGACCGTAACATGGGTACCGACTTCGGTGCTTACGGTATGCCGCGCCAATTCATTATAGGTCTAAACTTAACCTTCTAACAAAAGAGAATTCATAATGGTAATGATCCTCTAGAAAAACAGTTATAACTATAAATTTCAAATAAGATGAAGAGACTATTTATATATGCGGCAATTGCTGCCGCCGCAATAGGAAGCATGACTTCTTGCTCCGATTTCTTGGAAGTGGAACCGGTAGGTAAGATGAGCGAACCGGACTTCCTTAATCAAGAGGGTGTTTCACGATTGATAACCGGTATGTATGCCACCTTACACAACGATAGCTATTTCGAAGGTACATTAACGAATTATGCATACGGTGATGTAATGGAGGTAGCGCCAATAAAGGCTCTAATTTTACCGACCAACCAGACTTTACTAGTTTGGAGACTTATACATTCGCTGCCGATAACAGCTATTTAAGCGTAAAGTGGAAAAGCTGTTATAATGGCGTATTTTTCGCAAACAACTTGATTAATGTAGCCAAGCAAGTGGAGACAGAATTAACCGCTGTTCCCGGACAAAGCAAGGACTACTTTACAGAGACAATCGCTCAAGCACGCTTCTTCCGTGCCTTCTGGCATTTTGAAGTTGTCAAACTATTTGGAGCCGCAGTTCCTTATGTAAATGATGAGGATGTAGCAGCGAATGTAAACCCTCAAGTTTCGAATGTAGATGAGAGCGGAAATTATATTTACATATGGGATAAGATCGCAGAAGATTTCCAATATGCTTATGACAACCTGCCTGATACATGGCCAGCAGAAATGGGACGTGTTAACAAATGGGCCGCAGCCGCATTTTTGGCAAAAACGAGAATGTACCAATCTTCCGTATATAACGGAAAGAACGGAAACTCAAACCATTGGGCTGAAGTAAAAACCATATTGGAAGAAGTCATGGCCAATGGTAAAGACAACAATGGTACGAAGTATCGCTTGGCTGATACCTATGAGGAACTTTATACTGCAGGAGTATCAGACTGGACAGGAGAGTCTGTATTCGATATCCAGATGGCAATCTCCGGTACGCAAACTAATACAAATGCTCCAAATGGTGCACCTCATATTGGTTTCGGTGGTGCTTTAGGAACCGGTGGTTGGGGATTTTATCAACCTTCTTACGATTTGGTTAATTCTCACATCGTTGACGCAAATGGTTTGCCTAAAATGGATGGCTCTTATCAGAAGGATGTGCCACTGACTACAATTGACGAGAATACGATTCCTCATACAGATTTGACCGTCTACACAGATCCACGTCTGGATGTTTCCACGGGTCGTTTCAATACTCCATTCCTAGATTGGTCTATCCCAACAACAATTGACGGTTGGATTCGTGAAATCACAAACGGTGGTCCATACCTAAATAAAAAGAACCAGCCAAAGAAAGCTGATCAAGGAAGCTTATCCGTTCCGACAGAGACTTCTTCTTCTGCCAAGAACTTCCATTTAGCGCGATATGCAGATATATTGCTATGGTATGCGGAAGCTTTGATTGAAACAGGTAATCCGCAAGGAGCACGTGAATATGTAAATCAAGTACGTGCCCGCGCAGCCAATGGATATGTGAAAGCAGCAGATCCGACAACTATGCTAGAGACAACCTCTCCTTATGTATTGGATGATAAGATTAATGGTAAACAAGATACAAATGCCGCCGCAAACTATCGTATCGGTCTATATCCAGAATCTCAATTCGCTACGAAAGAGAAAGCCACCCAAGCATTACGCTGAACGTAAGATAGAGATGGCCATGGAAGGTCATAGATGGTATGATTTGGTACGCTGGGGTATCGCTGCTGAAGAATTGAATAATTACATCAAATACGAATCTCAGTATTTAGGTAAATACCAGAATAAGTATTATAATCCTAATTGGACTACACTTCCAATTCCAATCAACGAAATACGTTTGATGAATGGTTTATTAGTTCAAAACGAAAACTGGAAATAAACAAGTGGGTTAACAGTTTCAAAAAGAGCAGCCGGGCATGTGATATGTCCGGCCTGCTTTTTAATCCCCAAAAGTAAGTTAACTTACTTTGCTCACGAAGTTAACATACTTTGCCAACGAAGTTAACTCCATGTGCCAATTAAGTTAACTTCGTTTTGTGTAGATTGGTATTTCCGATAAAAATCGTATCTTTGTTTGACTTTAAATCAAAATGAAACGTGTACTCTAGCCATGAGATATAAACAAATACTCCTCGGTTTGATCCTGTTTGTCCTATTAGGGGTTTCTTGCAAATAACCGGCAAGTTTCATTTCTTCTATATCGAGCAGCTTCAACTATTCCAGTTTTCCGAAGATTATCTTGCGGATAAAATCAGCAGTCCGGGAGGTTTATCTTTGATTATCGGGGAATTCTTGACACAATTCTTTATTACGCCTTATGCAGGGCCTTTCATTATCGCAGCTATACTTACGTCTATCGGCTTAACAATGAGGGAGATCATCCTGCAAATTAATCCAAATAAAGAGCTCTTCCTGCTTTACTTACTCCCGGTTTTATTCTTATTATTGATTCAATACGACTTCAATTATTTAGTACAAGGCACTATCGCATTCCTATTTTGTTTGATTAGCCTGAACGCATGGATGCGCATAAAAGATCCCCGTTACCGGCTATCCGCCGCATTGGTAATCACCCCACTACTTTTTTGGATAGGAGGACCGATTGCCGGGCTATTCTCATTAAGTGTGGTTCTCAAGGAAGCGATAAGCCGTTCCAAACAGGGGTTCTATTTTTTAGCGGTTTTAATTGAATACCTGTTTATCGGGATCGGAAGTGTCTGGTCAACTACCATCACCAGTTATCGCTTCGCATTCTTACCGGACGCTTTTTACCACCCGATTCTGGCGGCTCCCAATCTCATCTATTTCGCATGGGTCTGTTTACCGCTTAGCTTGATCGGGGCATTCGTATATCCTAAAGGCAAAAACCAATCAAAGAAAAAAACAGGGATAGAGCTTACCGTTCAATTCATCCTAATCCTATTCCTTTGCTGGGTAACGATTCCACGGTATAACGACCAGAAAGCTATCCTCTAAAAGTCTTGGATTATTATGCCCGTACCGAACAATGGGACGAGATCATCCGGCATTGTCACGGGCCGATCAAAACTATTTATAATTTAACTTCTTTAAATAGGGCACTTGCGGAAAAGGGGAGTTGGACAGACCGGATGTTCGCTTTTGATCAACACGGTCCTCAAGGGTTACTCGCCTCTTGGAACAAGACCTTTACGGTCTCCACCCTGTTAAGCGGCGCCTATTTTACGCTAGGGGAAATCGCATTATCGCAGGAGATGGCTTTTGAAGGGTATGTCACCGTAATTGGTGCCGGTAATCCCCGGAACCTGCAACGGCTTGTTCAAACAAACTTGATTTACGGAACGTATCCTATCGCCGAGAAATATATCAGTATCTTAGAAAAAACATATGCCTATCATGATTGGGCCAAACGGCATAGAGGCTTCTTATATAACGACAAAGCGATTGAAGCTGATCCGGTATTAGGGCCTAAACGAAAAGCTCTTCCGAAGGAAAGTAACTTATCCGGTATCAACGGACTGGAACATGATTTACTTATCCGTGCGGAACAAGATCCGGAAAATCAGCTCCCGATCCAATTCACCGGGGCTATCTATCTGCTGTCTAAAGACATGAAAGCTTTCCAAAGCTGATAGAAAAGTATTATGGAACACCGGTACTCCCCTCTCTCCCCGTGAGTTTCCAAGAGGCTGTTATCCTATTAGCAGAGAAGGATGTGGATTACTGGAAGCGTTTTAACGTATCCGGAAATGTGATCCGCAAATTCGCAGGTTATCGGAATTTAGTCGTGCAGAACCGGAACAACCCACAACTTCCGCAACTTATAAAGAAGTCGTTCGGAGACACTTATTGGTCTTATTATACTCTAAAATGATCAACAACCATGAAAAGAAATATTCTATATATCACCTGTTTATTTCTTATTCTACTAGGAATATCCTGCTCGGATACGATCCCGGTAAGCAAAGAAACCTCGGAGAAACCTGTATTATTTCCCGATTATGCGGATGTAACGATCCCTTATAATATCGCTCCCTTAAATTTCAAGATAGAAAATCCACATGCGGAAGCCTTCGCCGTACTCAAATTCGGAGAAGAAAAGATACAAGTCAAGGAAAAAGGGGGACAATTCTATCTTCCCGCATCCGATTGGAGAAAATTGCTGAAAAGGGCGACAGGAAAAGCGATACAAGTAAAGCTCTACGCAAAAGACAAAGAATGGCTCGCCTATCCGGAATTCTCACTATTCGTCGCTCCGGAACCCATGGATTCATATCTGGCTTATCGCTTGATCGAACCCGGATACGAACTTTGGAATCAAATGGGTATTTACCAACGGAATCTGGAAGATTATAAGCAAAGCCCTATCATGGAAAACAAATACAGCGGTCAAAACTGTATGAATTGCCATTCTTTTTGTATGCAAAACCCCGATAAAATGCTGTTCCACATGAGGGATAAGTATTCGGGCACTTATCTGATCGACGGAGACAAGATCGAGAAATTAAATACGAAGACCGATCAGACGATCTCGCCTTTGGTCTATCCCTCTTGGCATCCATCGGGGAAATACGTAGCCTTCTCTGTCAATCAGACCAGCCAAAGCTTCATGCCAACGACAAAAACCGGGTGGAGGTCTTCGACAGCCAATCCGACGTAGTTGTATACGATACGGAAAAGCATGAGATTATCAGTACGCCTTCCATTCGGACAGCAAAAGCGTTTGAGACTTTCCCGACATTCTCTCCCGATGGCAAGACTCTTTACTTCTGCTCGGCAGAGGCACGTTCCATGCCGCATGAATATTCAGAAGTAAAATATAACCTTTGCTCCATAGCGTTCGATCCCGTAACCCGGAGTTTCGGCTCCCGTATAGATACCTTATACAATGCCGGAAAAGATGGGAAGAGCGCCTCTTTTCCCCGTGTTTCCCCAGACGGGAAATTCTTGTTATATACGCTGTCCGGCTACGGTAACTTCTCGATCTGGCATAAAGACGCAGATCTATATCTACTGGATATAGCGAGCGGAATCTCTCATTCCTTGCAAAACGCCAATAGCACGGATACGGAGAGCTATCACTCATGGAGTAGCAACAGCCGCTGGATCGTCTTCAGCAGTCGAAGGATAGACGGGTTATACACACGTCCTTATTTTGCTTATATAGATGAAGAAGGAAATGCGTCTAAGCCCTTCCTTTTGCCTCAGAAAGACACAGACTACTATCACCGTTTCATGAATCTTATAATATACCCGAGTTTATTACCGGAAAGTATCCTCCAAGATCCGGCGCTTAGCACGCTAGCCAAAGAGGATAAAGGAATTGACGTAACTTATCGTAAATAGAATAAATCACATGAGTACTTTATATAAGAAGATATTACCACCGCTTCCATTCATTCTATTGACCGGCGTCTTATGGTTTCATTTGCAGACCATGCAAGAGCCTCTCTTTTTTTATCGGGAACAGCAGCAGATTTTCCTATTCGATTCCACCTATATATTCAGCATACTTAAGCAGATAGGGGGGCTAGCGACTTTTATCTCTCAATTCTTGATACAGTTTTTCAGGATCCCGCTTATCGGATCGCTGGTGACCGCCTTGATCGGTGGAATCTCCGGTTGGTTATTCTGGCTGACCTTACGAAAGATACATCCGGCATTATATCTTATGCCTTGGCCTTTCTCCCCATCCTATTCCAATATCTTTACCTAATGAAAGATAGCTATCATTATGAAGACTGATAGCCATGTTGTTTTGGTCATTGGCGCTTAACGTATATAGTTACAGCGCACGAAGATTTAATTGGACGTACCGTACCTTAATTGGTTGCTTGCTGGCGACCGGATTGTTTTACACGATGGGATCTGTAGCTATATTATTCGCCCTTAGCATCTTACTATTTGATGTATTACAAAAATGCGAACGCTGGTACGCAAGCTTCATCCCGTTGCTGCTGCTACTTATCGTAGGCTCCCTATGTGTCCTAGGAGGCAGTAAACCCGATTATGACTATGTATTTTGGATGAAAGATTACGTAGAGTATTTCATTGAGCTGGAACCATTCTACGGCTTCTCTTGGCAAGTAGCGCTACTCGTTATGCTTCTATTCTTCCTATCACGTTACTTAGATCACATAAAAACCTATTTAAAAGCTTTAGTAGCCGTAGCATTACTTGCCTTATCCGGTATGTATTATACGCAAACGGCTCTTCAACAGAGGAATAAAGATTTCTATACGTTGATGCAAATGTTTCATTACATAGATACCGAGCAATGGGACGCCATAATCTCGTCCGCCGATCTAAACTATAATAACTACTTACACCTGAATTGCTTAAACCTTGCCTTATCCCACAAGGGTGTCATGCAGACTGATTTATTCAAATATCCGCAAAGCGGAATACAATCTTTGGTCTCAAAGTACCAAGCGCATATAGAGGAAAGTTTCCTATTCAGCCAGATATACTACCATGTAGGAATCACGTCCTTGGCATACAATTTCGCTTTTGGTACCTCGGTAGGAATTACATACGGCAGTCCCGTCATGACCAAATTATTAATAAAATCCCATTTGATATACGGACAGTATCCCGCAGCCGAGAAGTTTATATCATTATTGGAAAAGACATGGGCCTATCACGAATGGGCCTCCTCGCAACGAAAGTTCTTATATAATGACCAAGCGGTGGAGAGCGACCCGGAATTAGGTACAAAAAGAAAAAGCCTATCCAGCGACAAAGACCTTTTCGCCAATATAATCGGATTGTTTGATAACCTGATGATTATATTGGAAGAGAATCCCCAGAATAAAGCCGCATTGGATTATACGATCGGTACGTTATTATTATCGAAAGACCTGCCCGCTATAAAAACGTTTGTTGAAAGATTCAGTGGGACGGAAGTACTCCCTATATTACCCGAACCCTTGCAACAAGCCGTGATCTCTTATGCGGAGCATGATCCGGAATATTGCCGCAAGTATGGGGTAACCGATAAAGTCCTGTCCGAGTTCTCGATATTCAAGCAACGTGTATTGGGACTAAGGCATGCCCGACAAAATGTAGCGACTGGAATAGCCGACTATCAACCTACTTTCTGGTACTATTTGATACTCTCTAAATAAAACACATATGGAAAGACAGACTTACACAAATACAAACCGATATCTTTTCCTTTTTCTCATCGCCTTGATGGTTTCATGCTCCAAAAGCGACGTACAGATCGCCAAGAGTCTAAACAAGGAAATCGCCATTTATCCGGATTACAAGGATGTGACC
>ENA-OQAA01000114-OQAA01000114.1-human-gut-metagenome-genome-assembly--contig:-NODE-114-length-56850-cov-3.711933_pt1 | contig 56850 bp, 68 predicted proteins | sample MGYA00242489_ERZ504515 | MGnify/ENA primary metagenome ERZ504515 (study PRJEB26092, sample SAMD00036237) | human gut metagenome | host: Homo sapiens | study: EMG produced TPA metagenomics assembly of... | reverse complement strand
CTGACGGTGTCCTCCTGAATGGAAGTGATCATGCTGTTAAACATATCAAATGCGGCCATCTTGTACTCAACAACCGGATCTCTCTGTCCATAAGCAGTCAGACCGATACCCTGGCGGAGAATCTCCATGTCATCAATGTGATCCATCCACTTGCTGTCAATGCTCTTCAGAAGGATAACGCGCTCAAGCTCACGCAGCTGCTCTGGCTCCGGGAATTCGGACTCCTTCGCCTCGTAAAGCTTCACAGCCTCCTCCTTGATCAGATGCTTCATCTCATTCTTTTTCTTACCCTTAACCTTCTCAGCTGTAAGCGGCTCGATTGGGATGATCTGACGGAGAACACTGTTGAACTCATTCAGATCCCACTCTTCAGAATCTACATCCTCAGAGAAACACATATCTACTGCATTATCTACAATATCTGTAATCATCTTGTAGATGGCATCGCGCATGTTCTCGCCATCCAGCACCTGGCGGCGCTCTTTGTAAATGATCTCACGCTGCTCATTGTTAACCTGGTCGTAATCAAGAAGATTCTTACGAATACCGAAGTTGTTAAACTCGATTTTCTCCTGTGCCTTCTCGATGGCGTTGGAAAGCATCTTATGCTCAATCTGCTCATTCTCAGCTACACCAAGAGATGTGAACACCTTCATCAGACGCTCAGATCCGAACAGACGCATCAGATCGTCCTCAAGAGAAATATAGAAACGGGATTCTCCTGGATCTCCCTGACGTCCGGAACGTCCACGCAGCTGGTTATCAATACGTCTGGACTCATGACGCTCTGTACCGATAATCTTCAGACCGCCGGCTGCTCTTGATACATCGTCAAGCTTAATATCCGTACCACGACCTGCCATATTGGTTGCGATGGTAACGGCACCGGCCTGACCAGCCTGTGCTACGATCTCAGCCTCAAGCTCATGGAACTTGGCATTCAATACATTGTGCGGAATCCCTTCTCTCTTCAGCATACGGCTGATGAGCTCAGAAGTCTCAATGGTAATAGTACCAACCAGTACAGGCTGCTGCTTCTCATGAGCTTCCTTTACAGACTGGACAACTGCATTGAATTTCTCTTTCTTGGTCATATATACGGCATCGTCTAAATCCTTACGCTGAACCGGCTTATTGGTCGGGATCTCAACAACGTCCATAGCATAGATATCACGGAACTCTTTCTCCTCAGTAAGGGCAGTACCGGTCATACCGCCTTTCTTATCGTATTTGTTAAAGAAGTTCTGGAAGGTGATGGTTGCAAGGGTTTTGCTCTCGCGTTTTACCTTAACATGCTCTTTTGCCTCGATTGCCTGGTGGAGACCATCCGAATAACGACGGCCCGGCATGATACGTCCGGTAAACTCATCAACAATCATAACCTCGTCATCTTTTACAACGTAATCCTGGTCACGGTGCATCAGATTATGAGCACGAAGTGCAAGGATGATATTGTGCTGGATCTCAAGGTTCTCCGGATCTGCAAGATTCTCAATACTGAAGAATTTCTCAACCTTCTTCACACCCTGCTCGGTAAGGTTGACAATCTTATCCTTCTCATTTACAACAAAGTCACCGGTCTCGATAACTTCCTCACCCATGATAGCTGCCATCTTGGTCATCTCATGGCTGGCTTCTCCACGCTCCAGCTGCTGTGCAAGGATATCGCAAACCTCATACAGCTTGGTGGACTTGCCGCTCTGACCGGAAATGATCAGAGGAGTACGAGCCTCATCGATTAAAATGGAGTCGACCTCGTCGATGATACAGTAGTGAAGGTCACGCTGTACCAGCTGCTCCTTGTAGATAACCATGTTATCACGAAGATAGTCAAATCCAAGTTCGTTATTTGTAACATAAGTAATATCACAGTTATATGCCTCGCGGCGTTCTTCCGGCTTCATGTCGTTCAGAACTACGCCTACAGTCAGCCCAAGGAATCTGTGAACCTGTCCCATCTCGTCGGCATCACGTTTCGCCAGGTAATCATTGACTGTGACAACGTGAACACCTTTGCCCTCCAGGGCATTCAGATAGGAAGGCAATGTAGCTACAAGGGTCTTACCTTCACCAGTTTTCATCTCGCGATACGGCCCTGATGAAGTACGATTCCACCGATGAGCTGTACTTCGAAATGCTCCATTCCAAGTACTCGCTTGGCAGCCTCACGGACGGTAGCAAATGCCTCTGGTAAAAGATCATCCAGGGTAGCTCCCTCTTCCAGGCGTTTCTTAAACTCTCTTGTCTTACCACGAAGTTCTTCGTCGGTTAATTTCTGCATTTCGGGACGCAGATCCTCGATTTTCTTAACGAGAGGCATGATACGCTTAACCTCTCGCTGGCTGCGGGTTCCGAAAACTTTTGAAAACATGTTCATTTAGCTTTTATACTCCTGTCTATCTTTTTAGATGCTATATTGTGTAATATAACTGATTTCATTTCATTTAAAATTATTTATTTTGTTTAACATACCAGTCTATTTTAACACTTTTTGTCATGGAAAACAATAAATATTTGATGAACAAAATATGTCTCCCATATGATATATTAAAGTAAAATGAATTTATACCCCAAATCAGCCTCAAATTATTTTATGTTTTAGGAGAATTTTTATATGATTTATCTTTTTCAGGAACTGGACTTAATTTCAAACGAATTGCTTCACCAGATGATTTTCTCATTGCCTGTTGCACGCAGGGAATATGTTCAGCATTTTAAATTGCCGGAAGACCAGAAGCGTTCTGCCCTGGCCTGGCTGCTTTTGCGTTATGGACTTAAACAGGAATATGGTTTCCGGGAAATCCCGGATTTCCAGAAAACCTCTTCTGGGAAACCATTTTTCCGTGGGGAAAATATGCCGTTTTTTAATCTCAGCCACAGCGGAAATTTCGTAGGCTGTGCCTTGCATGACAGGGAAATTGGTCTGGATATCCAGAAGCTCACCGAGCCCCGGGAATCTCTTATCCGAAGAGTCTGCACTCAGGAGGAGCTTATTTTCCTAAAGTCCCCCCAGGATTTCTGCCGGATCTGCTATGAAGGAAAGCGCCGTCAAACTTACCGGAGAAGGGATCACCGGAAATTTCCGGGAGATTCTCACTCTGCATCCGGATATGCACACCCATACCATCCCATTAGAAAATGGAACCGGATTTCTGGCCTACAGTATTTATGACGAAAGCAAGCTCCCTGTCCGCGTACTATCCGCCAGGGAGCTTGCTGAAGAATTACTTTAAAATTCAAACTTTTATAATTTTTTCATCAGGGAACGGATCATCCAGAAATCTGGTCACATGATACTGATCCGTTTCTGCCAGATGAAGCTGCAGCAGTGCCAGACCAATTCCAGCTGCTCCGTCAAAGCAAAAAACAAGGACGATGTGAACTTTCGTTTTTTCACATGCCCTTCCTATTCACCTGTTTTATTTTTCAAACAGATATATCTCTATTAATCCTCCGGCTCAATCAGTCCGTAGGTATTCCCCTTACGCTTGTAAACTACATTCACCTGATCAGTCTCTGCATTGCAGAATACGAAGAAATTATGTCCAAGAAGTTCCATCTGGACACATGCATCTTCTGGATACATAGGCTTGATATCGAATTTCTTGGTACGAATGATCTTAACCTCTTCGTCCTCTTCATAATCCTTGTCCAGATATGCTTTCTGGAAGTTGGCAGCTGACTGCTGCTTATCTACGATCTTGTTCTTGTATTTCCTGAGCTGACGTTCAATTACTTCCTCTACAAGGTCGATTGATACATACATATCGTTGCTGACCTGCTCGGAACGGATGATGTTGCCCTTAACCGGGATCGTCACCTCGATTTTCTGTCTTTCTTTTTCTACACTAAGAGTTACGACAACTTCAGTGTCAGGAGTGAAATACCTTTCCAGTTTACCGAGCTTATCCTCTACTGCTGTACGAAGCCCGTCTGTCACTGTGATGTTCTTTCCGCTGATAATGAATTTCATGCTTCCATCCCCTTTGCTGTTTGATGGTATATTATAACACATTACTCTAAAAATTAACATCATTTTCTGAAAAAATTACGAATTTTTTCACATTTATAAATTACCTATCAATTTTTCAAATGGTATGGTGCCACCGAACAGATCCAGGGCACTTCCTACCGTCACATCCACTTTTCCGCCTGCTGCCATTTTGAGGGTCTGGATATCCTCCATGCTGCCAACGCCGCCAGCGTAAGTGACTGGGTGCCCATTGTATTCACCAAGCAACTTCGCCAGGGAAACTTCTATACCTTTTGCCTTGCCCTCCACATCCACTGCATGGATGAGAAATTCATCGCAATAGGCACCCAGCTTTTCCATCAGTTCCAGAGTTACCTCCTCCTCTGTAAATTTCTGCCAGCGGTCTGTGACTACATAGTATGCATCCTCTTTTTTACGACAGCTGAGATCAAGGACAAGGTGTTCTTTTCCGGCTGCATCTACCATCTTCTCCAGATTTTTCCAGGAAATATGGCCATCACGGAACACATAGGAGGTGACGATCACATGACTGGCTCCAGCAGCAAGATAATCTGCCGCATTGTCCGGGTTTACACCGCCTCCGATCTGAAGACCTCCTGGATAAGCGCCAAGGGCCAGCATGGCCTGGGCTTTTGTAGCCTGGAAGTATTCAGAATCCGCACTGTTCAGAAGGATAATATGTCCTCCCTTCAGACCTTTTTCTTTATATAAGGAAGCATAAAAAGCTGCATCCTGCTCTGACACAAAATTCTCCTGTGCCTGGTTTCCCTCATCCTTCAGACTTCCTCCTACGATCTGCTTTACCTTTCCATTATGTATATCTATGCATGGACGAAATTTCATGATGATCCTCCTTTTCTTGCATTTGTAATTAAGTTGTAGCTATCCTGTATTTTGCTCACAAATTTATTGAAATCATATCACAAAAAGGCGTTGAATGAAACACCTCTCTTCATTCAACACCTTTTCATTTTACCTCTATTTTTTTATTATCTTCCATTCGCTGCATTATCCACAGCATCTCCAACATCTTCTACAGCGTTGCCCACACCTTCACCAACATCACGGACACCATCAGCTACTCCATCACCTAATTCTTCCACACCTTCTCCGAGAGCACCGGAAACGGAATTGTTATTGTCTGTCACATTATCACCGGGAACATCTGCATCTCCGGCAGTGCCTGCATCATCTGGTACTGCGGTATCAGCAGTTCCAGCTCCGTCTGCACCATTATTTACGCTGTCGCCCGCGTCATCCACCATGTTTTCATCCTCTGCAGTTCCATTCTCCACGTTATCCTTATCAATGGCGTCCTCATTTGCATTATTTTGAACCTCATCCGCTGCATTGTTATTGTCATTTCCACAGGCTGTAAGCATACATAATGTAAATACCAGCAAAGTACCTATGAGCATTCGTTTCATTTTTTTCATCTCATCTGTCTCCTTTTCTTATTTTCAGCTGAAAACACGTTACTGTCCACTTCGCGAAAATGACCGTTCCGCCTGGCGGAACTCAGCCTGCGAACAGTAAACATTGCTGTATGCTTCTAATATGTACAGATGAGAAAGAAACTATTCTGGAAGAAATTTACATTTTAAAAATCCATCAATCCGGACATTTCCATTCTTCACTTATCACTGTTGTTTCCGCACGATCCTGCCGCTTTTGGAATTTCTCCACACGTCATGGGCTATCGCAATCTCTCCGCCCACCAGCACATAATCAAATCCTGTACAATATTGGTTTGGATTCTGGAAATCTGCATGAACGCTTAACTGGTCCAGATGAAATACATTGATATCTGCGGGCATTCCTTTTTCCAGGGTACCCAGAGGGAAACCCAGCACCTGCGCCGGTTTTGCTGTCATCTTATATACAGCATCTTCTATGGAAAAAATCTTTTTATCACGCACGTAAGCAGTAAGAAGCTTCGGAAAAGCCCCGTAAACTCTGGGATGATATTTGCCCCTGCGGGATAGATCGCATCTGAGATCAGATTTGCCCGGCTGTCTTTCAAAAAATACAGCATGTCCTCCTCTGAGGCAATGGTATCCAGCATGGTAACCTGGCAGCGCTCTTCCAGGAGAATGTCATACAGGGTATCATAAGGATCCTGTCCAAACTGCTCTGCGATCTTCGCAATAGACTGTCCTGCAAAGCTGCCGAATTTCTCCGTATGTAAAGTGCTGGCATAGATCATATCAAAGCCAGCCAGCTCCACAATGTTCTCAAAAATATCGGAAGGCTGCTTCAGCACCTTCGTAATCTCCTTCCTGCAAAACGGATCTGCCAGCCTTGCGCAGATTGCATCGGTACCGCCCTCCTGAAACTGTGGGGGAAGAAGATGTACCAGCTGGGTGGAACCAGTCAGATAGGGATACAGGTCAAAATCCACCTTCACGCCCCGCTCTGCCGCCTGGTCAAACAGCTTCAGGATTTTCACCGGAGTCCCGCCCCAGTTTTTCCGCCCGATACACTTCATATGGCTTACATGCAAGGGAATCTGCAGCTCTTCCGCCACGGAAATCACTTCCTGCAGAGCCAGCAGGATTCCATCTCCTTCATTTCGGATATGGGTGGTAATGGGAATGTCCGTCCCCTTCAAGGGCTGCAGTGCTTCCACAAGCCCATCTCTGTCATATTCAAATTCCGGAGCATAGGCAATTCCAAGGCTGATTCCAAGCGCTCCTGCTGACAGAGCTTCCTCCACAGCCTTCCACACCTGATGTAATTCTTCCTTGGAAAGCTTCCCGGAAGCATAGCCTTTTACACTGGCGCGGATGGTTCCATTTCCTGCAAGCATTCCAGTGTTGACGCTGCGCTTTTCTTTTCCAAGAGCTGACATGTAGGCGGACATGGTTGACATAATTCTAAGAGCAGCTATCTCGATTTCTTTCTCTGAAATTCCGCAAGACTCCTCTTTCTTTTTTGAGAAAAGTACACCTTCGGTATCATCTGTATTTTCATCTTTTCCCCAACGAAAATCCCCAGTCACACTGCTGAGAAATCTGGCAATCTCTTTCCCAAATTTCTCCCCGGCCGGAGCCACCGAAAGCCCACAGTTTCCATTCACCACAGTATCAGTCCCTGCCGGTTCAAAAGCTCATCATCCCGTTTCCAAAGGCCTGCCAGTCTCCATGTCTGTGAATGTCAAGGAAGCCGGGGGTTATATAACCACCGGCCGCATTCAAAACACGCTCTTACGCTCTACAGTTATGCTTTATTCAGCGGTTTCCGCATCTTCTGCTGCAGCTGCTTCTTCTCCCTCGCCGGAAGCATCGATCCATTTTGTCCAGAGTGTATCATAAGTGCCGTCTGCATAATACTCGTCAATACATTCATTGATAAATGCAAGCAGATCGTCTTTGCCCTTCTGTACGGCGATGGCGTTCTCTGCATGGGTAAATGGATCACACACGATTTTAGCACCTTCGTATTCCTTGGAAAGGATCTTCTAGTTCAAAAGGTCGTTTACCACAACATCCACACGGCCTGCCAGAAGGTCTGATACACATCCTACCGTATCCTTGTACTGAACAATTTCATAAGAAACATCCGGATTCTCATCCAGGAAGCTCTGCGCTACGTTATAAGAAGTTGCGCCCTCTTTTACTGCAACCTTCAGACCATCGCAGTTATGCTATCCCGATTTCCAGCTTTACTAACGCAAAAAGGACCGCCCTGTGGCAGCCCTTTCTGCATGGCAGAAATGCGATATTGCATTTCTCTCTTATGAAGTTTCGGTACGTTATGGAAACAAGTGCAAAAATGCTTTATCAGCAAATACTCTGACCTGCCATACCATAAACGCAAAAAACGGAGCAAACTCTCTAAGTAGTTTGCTCCGTTGCAACTTATGATGGAATTATAGCAAACACATTGCTATCTGTAAATCCATAAATTCAACAATTATTTTGTATGCATTTTACAATTTTTGTATATTTCTGTTAACCTTCGATCACGTTGCTCATATCATATCTTCCAGCTGGTTTTCCGGCAAGATATTTCGCTGCTTCTACAGCACCCTTGCCAAATACAGCCTTAGAATATGCTGTGTGCTTAAATTCGATCACTTCATCCGGTCCGGCAAAAATCACTTCATGCTCGCCAACAATAGAGCCTCCGCGAACTGCGGAAATACCGATCTCCTTAGCGTCACGTTTCTCTCTTCTCTGGCTGCGGTCATATACGTAATGATACTGGTTGTCCATTGCCTCGTTCAGACTATCTGCAAGGGCAAGAGCTGTTCCGCTTGGTGCATCCACTTTCAGGTTATGGTGCTTCTCTACAATCTCCATGTCAAAACCAGCTGCTGCCAAAACCTTAGCTGCATCCTGAACCAGTTTCAAAAGAGTATTGATTCCAAGGGACATGTTGGCAGATTTCAGAACGGCGATCTTTTTTGCACTCTCTTCTACTCTTGCAAGCTGCTCTTCACTTAAACCTGTGGTGCAAAGAACTACCGGCATATTTTTCTTCTCGCAGTAGTCCATCAGCTTATCAAAAGCCTTCGGGGAGGAAAAATCGATAACAGCATCTGCTTCCACCTGGCAATCGTCGATGTTTGTAAATACCGGATAGCTGTTTTTCCCCTGGTCTGCAATGTCGATTCCTGCTACGATCTGGGCATTTGCATCCTTCTCAACAATATTGGAAATAACCTGTCCCATATGACCGTTACATCCGTGCATGATAATTTTAACCATTTTATTTTTTCCTTTCTTACTGTAAATTAACGAGCTTGTAAAAATTATTTCAACAATATACGCGCTCTGTTTTTCTCTGCTTACATATTACAAAGAAATCCCGTCAGCCGCTGTCAGACAATATGCTGCCGCACACCAGAGCTGACAGGCTCTGTCCGGGATTTCAACATTATTTATGCAAGCTTAATTCCGTAATCAGCAAGAGCTTTTTCAGTCTCTCCTCATTCTCCGGCTCCATCTCACAAAGAGGCATACGGGTCGGTCCCACTTTCCAGCCCATCAGGTTCAGGGCAGTCTTAACCGGAATCGGGTTTACCTCGCAGAACAGTGCATTGATAAGCGGAACAGCCTCAAGCTGAAGTCTGGCAGCACCAGCAAGGTCTCCCTCCATAAATTTCATAACCATGTCATGTGTATTCTTCGGAGCAACATTGGATAAAACAGAGATTACTCCAAGTCCGCCAAGGGAAAGGATCGGAAGTACCTGGTCATCATTTCCGGAATAGAGCTCAAGAGCTCCGTCAGCCATGGACATCATCTTGGCAATCTGGGAAAGATCTCCGCTTGCAGCCTTGATTCCCACAATGTTCTTCACATTCTTCGCAAGAGCAACTGCTGTAGCAGGCTGGATATTGCAGCCTGTACGACTTGGCACATTATACATAATGATCGGAGTTTCCGGTACAGAATTGGCAATCTCTGTATAATGACGGATAAGACCCTTCTGGCTTGCCTTGTTGTAATATGGAGTCACAATCAGAAGTGCATCAGCGCCATAAGAAGCAGCTTCCTGAGACATCATAACTGCAGTCTCTGTGCAATTAGAACCGGTACCTGCAATAACAGGAACTCTTCCAGCTACCTTGTCAATTGCAAATTTGATGGTCTGGAGATGTTCTCCATGTGTCAATGTAGAAGACTCGCCTGTAGTGCCACAGATAACGATTGCATCTGTGCTGTTCGCAATCTGATATTCCAGAAGTTCTTCCAGTTTCTCATAATTTACCTTTCCATCTTCATGCATCGGGGTTACAATTGCAACGGCTGCACCTTTGAAAATTGCCATATTATTTCCTCCTATTCATCCTTATCATGAGTTCTGCTCTCTTCCAAGAGTGGTAATGGTAGTCACACTGTCCACATAATCCAAAATGCCAGGGTCTACCCGATTTCCCGTAAGTATCAAATGCATGGATTCGTCCTTCTGTTTCAAAAGCCCGACAACCATATCAACAGTAGCAATATGCTTATCCAGAAGTCCCAGAATTTCATCCAGTACCAGGAAATCACATTCCTGTGTAGCAATCACTTTACGGGCAAAATTTAAACCATTGAGAATATTGCGCTCCTCTTCAGCCTGCTCTTCCTCATTCAACTGGTCGTAACAGCTCTCCATCTTTTCGAAGCGGAAGATCTTGATATCCAGCTGATCCAGTTCTTCCAGAAAGTCCAGCTCACGCCGTTCATTTCCTTTCAGGAACTGAATGATGATCACACTTTTGCCCTGAGAAGATGCCCGCAGTGCCTGACCAATTGCCAGTGTGGTCTTACCTCTGCCATTTCCGCAATATACTTCTGTTATTTCTTTTTCCATACTGATTCCTCTTATTGTTAAAAATAATGTTACCGTCTGCCATAGATCAATAACATTCCTCGCAGTGCCGTCTCCGCAAATGATACCGTTCATTATATTCCAGATATCGCGCTTTGCAAATAAGAACCGCAAACTGCGCCATTTTTAATATGCTTATATTACCGCAAAACCAGCAGAAATGCAAGCAGAAGAAACTTGGAGAAAAATCGGGCTGGTTGCCTTCCATAAAGTAACTTGCAGACCATGGCGTATTTCCCGCCACTGCAGTTGGTTTACACATACTCCAGCTTGCTCACCGATACCTCATAAGCGATTCTCTTCTGTGTCTCATTTTCCCCGATGCGCTTCATGTATTCCCTGCTTTGGATCCTGCCCCAGATCAGTACATGACCGCCCACTTCAAAGGCTGAAGCATAGCGGGCATTTCGTCCCCAGCAAATACACGGTATGTAATCTGATTTTCCATAAGGTCGGTTCACTGCAAGAAGCAGATCGGCAATCTCTCTTCCCAGCGGTGTTTTCCGGTAAACAGGCGGCTTACAGATATATCCGTCCAGGAAAATCTGGTTTACCGGTGCCAGAGAATCCTCTTCTTCCAGAAATTTCAATTCCCGTGCAAATGCGGAAAGCACCAGCCGGTTGTGTTTTTCTTCATGACGGTTATAGGAACGGAACTGTCCGTGAATTTCCACATACTGTCCCACGTAATCCTGGGTAACGTCCACCAGCCTTTCAGATACCATCACCGGAATCCTGTCTTCAGAATCGCTAAGCCTCTTTACCAGAAGATCCATGGTATAAAATCCTTCTCCGTAAACCTGGTGGCTGAATGTGAAACCTGTAACGATTTTTCCCGTGATGGAAACCTGATTGTTTTCAATAATTTTATCTGCCATGTTGTAGTTCTCCTTCCTTATTTTCACTTTTTTCTGCAGACATATGATACTTGTCTTACTTGTTGGTCTATAATATCTATGAGAAAATCACCCTGTTTAGAACCAGAAATTTAAAATATTTTTTCATAGAAATTAAAAAATTTTTTCAACACCTTGTAATTCGCGAAAAATGTGGTAAACTGAGGTTTTGGACAATATAAAGAAGAAACTACATTAATATGGAAAGAAAGAGGCAGAATTCCTCTGCCCGATAAAGAAAGGATTTCGATTTTTATGAAGACGAAACGCGAAGATGTACGTAACGTAGCCATCATTGCCCACGTTGACCATGGTAAAACCACTCTGGTAGACCAGCTTCTGAAACAGAGCGGTGTTTTCCGTGCCAATCAGGAGGTTCAGGAACGTGTCATGGACTCCAACGATATTGAGAGAGAGCGTGGTATCACAATTCTCTCCAAGAACACAGCAGTTCATTACAAAGACACAAAGATCAACATTATCGATACCCCAGGACATGCTGACTTCGGCGGCGAGGTTGAGCGTGTACTGAAAATGGTAGACGGCGTTATCCTTCTGGTTGACGCTTTCGAAGGCGCTATGCCTCAGACCAAATTCGTTCTGAAAAAAGCTCTTGAGCTGGATCTGCACGTAATCGTCTGCATTAATAAGATAGACCGTCCAGAAGCAAGGCCAGACGAGGTTGTTGACGAGGTTCTGGAACTTCTTATGGATCTTGGTGCTTCCGATGAGCAGCTCGACTGCCCATTCCTCTATGCATCTGCAAAAACAGGACACGCTGTTCTGGATCTGAAGGATACACCAGAGAACATGGAGCCGCTGTTTGAGGCTATTCTGAAATACATTCCGGCTCCGGAGGGAGACCCGGATGCAGACACACAGGTACTGATCAGTACCATTGATTATAACGAATATGTTGGACGTATCGGCGTTGGTAAGGTCGAGAGCGGCACTATTGCCGTAAACCAGGAGCTTACTCTTCTGAACCACCACGATCCGGACAAAAAACAGAAGGTTAAGATCAGCAAGCTTTATGAGTTTGACGGTCTGAATAAAGTTGAGGTAAAAGAGGCAACTATCGGATCAATTGTTGCAATTTCCGGTATTGCTGAAATTCATATCGGAGATACCCTTTGCGGCGGAGATAACCCGGAGGCAATTCCATTCCAGAAGATTTCTGAGCCGACTATCGCATGAACTTCCTGGTAAATGACAGCCCGCTTGCAGGACAGGAGGGTAAATACATCACCTCCCGTCATCTCCGTGACAGACTTTACAGAGAGTTGAACACAGATGTCAGCCTTCGCGTAGAAGACACTGAGACAACTGAGTGCTTTAAGGTTTCCGGACGTGGTGAGCTTCATCTTTCCGTTCTTATTGAGAATATGAGACGTGAGGGATATGAATTTGCAGTCAGCAAGCCAGAGGTACTTTACAAAATTGATGAACGTGGCAAGAAATTAGAGCCAATGGAAATTGCCTACATTGATGTTCCGGAGGAATTTTCCGGTACCGTTATCCAGATGCTCAGCGAGCGTAAGGGTGAACTGCAGGGAATGAGCACTGCAAGCGACGGTTCCGTTCGTCTTGAGTTCCACATTCCTTCCCGTGGACTGATTGGTTTCCGAGGAAATTTCCTTACTTCCACAAAGGGAACTGGTATTATCAATACTATTTTTGATGGCTATTCTCCATATAAGGGAGATTTCCAGTATCGTAAACAGGGTTCCCTGATTGCTTTCGAGGGCGGCGAGGCTGTTACTTATGGTCTGTTTGCAGCTCAGGAGCGTGGAACTTTATTTATCGGACCTGGCGCAAAGGTTTACAGTGGTATGGTTATCGGACAGAATGGCAAGGCAGAGGATATCGAGCTGAATGTCTGCAAGACCAAGCATCTGACCAATACTCGTTCCTCTTCTGCTGATGAGGCACTGAAACTGACTCCGCCAAGAGTTCTCAGTTTGGAGCAGGCTATTGAGTTTATCGATACAGATGAGCTTCTGGAGGTTACTCCAAGCAGCCTTCGTATCCGTAAGAAGATTCTGGATTCCCGTGATCGTAAGAGAGCTTCTATTAAGAAGAACGCATAAGGGATTTAACGATTCCGTAATATCAAAAGAGCAGATATATCTTTTTTAAGATATATCTGCTCTTATTTTGTCATTCTTGTAGCTGCTCAATATTTTTACAATTACAGCTTTAACAGCTTGCTCTTTTATAGCTTTTTCTTTTATACCGTTCTTTCTTTTTACAGCTCTTTCTTTTTACAGCTCTTTCTTCAATTTGTAAAAGTCCTTCACAGCCTTCCAGCCAATTTTCACAATTTTCTTCACATTGATAGAATTGGTTCCACCTGCTCGCTTGAGTACTGATTTCGATGAATTTCACTTTTTCTTTATAATGGACAAAGTATGAGGTAAACATAATATTCGGAATATTGAAGTCTTCCGGAAGCTTTCCTATATACTTTGCAACCAGATCTGTCTTCATTAGACGATAGGGCGCATTTGCATCCGAAACCTTCACTCCAAAGATCATTCTTAAAAGAAAGCACACCACATTCTCCACAAACTTCCTGGATTTCCATCTCCACGAACTGTCCGATTGCCGATTACTGCATCATACCGTCCTCTCTGGTTCCAGAAAGGCTCAAACTCATCCGGGTTTGTCTGTCCGTCTGAATCTGTCTGGAAAATGTAATCAGCCTTCTGATCAATAGCATAGCGGTATCCGTAAAGCACTGTAGGACCATGTCCACCGTTTGGCTTATCCAGTGGAACAAGAAGCGGTCTTGTAGCGGCACACTTCTTCAGAAGTTCATACGTGTTATCTTTACTTCCATCATTAATGATTACCAGCCTGGATTTGCCTCATCGTTATGCTTTTCTACCACTGGGTACCACTGATCAATGGTTTTCTCAATATTCTCCGATTCATTATATGCCGGAATTACGATATATAAACTGGACATAATTTCCTCCCATTTACTGATTTTTTCAAACAGGCTTTAAGCTTTAACAGCATATCTTTAACCGTACTTTATATATCATATTGTAACTGTTCAGTACCTTCACTGCTACACGCTTCGCGGTACACAGAAATCATGCTTTCAGCCCGAATTCTTCTGCTAATTTTCCAAACTGGGGCAAAGAGTTCATAATCGTGTCATACGATACACAATAAGCCAGTCTTACATATCCAGGGCAGGCAAAGGAGCTTCCCGGCACCATAAGGATATTGTATTTTTTGCCAGCTTCGCAGAAGGCTTTTTCATCTGCAACTGGAGATTTCACGAATAAATAGAACGCTCCCTGTGGCTTGATACATTCAAATCCCAGTTCTTTCAGTCCATTGTAAAGAGCAAGGCGGTTCTTGTCGTAAGCTGCCACATCTACCTCTGCATCTACGCATTTCGCGATTACTTTCTGGATCAGGGATGGAGCATTTACGCAGCCGATAGTACGATTAGCAATGGCTGCTGCTGCGATCAGTTCCTCGCTTCCGTCTGCCTCGTCTGGAATAACCAGATAACCGATACGCTCACCTGGAAGAGAAAGGGATTTGCTGTAGGAATAGCCTACGATTGTATTTGCATAATATTTTGTCAGATAGGGTACCTGTACGCCGTCATAGGCCAGTTCTCTATATGGCTCATCAGAAATCAGGTAAATCACTGTGCCAAATTCTTTCTGCTTCGCTTCCAGAATTGACGCAAGTTTCCTGATTGTTTCTTCTGAATAAACAACTCCAGTCGGATTGTGAGGAGTATTCACAATGACAGCACGGGTCTTCGGTGTGATTTTCTCCTCAAATTCCTTCAGATTCGGCTGGAATGTGGTAGTATCCGGTGAGATTTCCACAAGGTTGCCATCATAATTGCGTACATATGCACCATACTCCAGAAAATAAGGTGCAAAAACGATCACTTCTTCCCCAGGATTCAGGATCGTCTTAAAAGCCACATTCAGTCCACTGGCTGCACCAACTGTCATGATCAGATTTTTTGCTGCAAAAGAAGTGCCAAATCGACGGTTCAGGGACTCTGCAATTGTCTGGCGAACATCCTCGAATCCTGCATTGCTCATATAGCCATGGAGAACTGTCGGCTCTTCCTCATTTACCAGATCAATGATGGCCTGACGAACACAATCCGGTGCGGGTACACTTGGATTTCCAAGGCTGAAATCAAATACATTTTCCGGTCCGTAAATCGCGCGAAGGCGATTGCCTTCCTCGAACATCATACGGATTGCAGAATTGTTTTTTACATATGGTTTCATTTTTTCTGCTATCATTTTATGTCACTCCTCTTTTGCTTATTTCTTATTAAGATTTCTCTATTATTTCGTCTTATTTTTCCCAAATATAATCCATCCTACAAGTCCCAGTACCAGCAGACTCACAAGCATCCACACGGTCAGCACAACCGGTCCCTTCGGGCTGAACATATCATAATATCCTTTCAGATAAATCACAACTACAATCGCCGGAATCACATACAGCATGTATTTCTGTACGTTTGCAGGGAATTTCAGCCCTTCTCCGGTATCCGCCTCTTTAATAAAGCGCTTCCAGCCCCAGCCATATTTGGACACGCAGAACATTACAAATACTACAGAACCCAGTGGAAGAATATTATTGGATACAATGAAATCTTCCAGATCCATGATGTTCGTTCCTGCTCCAAGCGGCTGTATTCCTGACAAAATGTTGAAGCCAAATACTGCCGGCAGAGAAAGAAGGATCATTGCCACCATGTTGACTATAACAGCTTTTCCACGGTTCCAGCCTTTTCTGTCCATTGAATAGGATATAATATTCTCGAAAACCGCAATTACAGTAGACAGGGAGGCAAAGGACATAAGTAATATGCAGAGATTCTCCCAGAAGATCTATCCTTTCCAAGATAGCTTCCGAAAATCGTCATAGAGCCTGCACCAATACTTAATGTAAAAAAATGCCTGCGACAGTGCCCCAAAGATCACATTTCCGATTCCGATCTCGGCCATAGCGGCAAAATCCGGCACCAGGTAAAATTTCACTCCCTCCATCGCTCCGTCAAGCGTAAGAGAATGAACCGCAAGCACTACGATCAGTGCCAGAAGACATATCATCATTACTTTTGTGATTTTCTCCAGGCCACGCTGCACTCCCAAAGAGCACACTCCGAAGGATAAAACAACTACAATGATCATCCATAAAGTCATTGTACCAGCTGAGTCCTGAAGTCCTGTAAAATAGTCCGCTACCTGTGCAGAATCCTTTCCTGCCAGCTTACCAGATGCCATTGTATAGCAGTAATAAAGCATCCAGCCGGCAACCATGGTATAGAACATCATCAGTACATAATTAGAAACCATGCTCATGTAACTGAAGTTGTGGAAATTGGCGCCCTTTGGCTCCAGATCATGAAATGCCCTTGCCGTACTTTTACGGCTTGCACGTCCTACAGCAAATTCACATACCAGTACCGGAAGTCCTAACAGCACCAGAAATACCAGATAAATGAGAATAAATGCTGCACCGCCGTATGTCCCTGCCATGTATGGGAATTTCCACACATTTCCCAGCCCAATGGCGCATCCTGCAGAGACCAGGATAAATCCCAGCCGTGATCCAAATGTTTCTCGTTCTTTCAAATCGTCCCACTTGTTTTCTTTTTCATTTTATAGTGCCTGGCAGCTGCACCTTCCAGGCTTTGTTTTTGTTGGAAAGTAATAAAAAGGACCGGTTATATCCAGCCCTTTTTCATATTTTTCCCGATATCTTATTGTAACGCGCCCACACTTTTATGTCAACGCTTTTATGTGATGGGAATTTGACGTTTTAAAGTCGAAAATAAATCATTGGTGATAATTTACGATTTTTTCGCAGTAACAGAGACCAATGTATTGGTGTCCGCAAACTTTTATACATAAAAAGAACAGTCTCACCTTAAACACCATTTTCCAGGCAAAACTGTCCTCTTTCATTATTCCTTAACTTTTCACACTAAGTCTCACCAGCGCCCTCTGCAGCTTGGCTTCTACGATCTTGTATTCCTTATCGGAAAGTCCACCCTGGGCCAGCTTTTCCTGGGCACGCTCTTTGGCTTTTCCAGCGCGGTCGGCGTCGATGTCCTCCTGCCATTCCCAGGTGGTTGCAAGAAGACTGCAATTGCCATCCATTACGGTGAGCATGCCGCCGATGCAGGCTGCACTGCGCTGGTGCCATTCTCCAGTATCACATGGGCCTCGCCCATTCCAAGAGCGGTACAGAAGTTGCAGTGTCCTGCCAGGATTGCCAGGTCACCGGTAATGCTGCGGCACACAATGCGCTGCACCTCTCCCTCAAAAAGCAGGCCGTCGGGGGTACCGATTCTAAGGGGAAATGTCCTCATAGGCAGCCTCCTTTACTGATTCTGGTTATTTTTTGCTTTCTCAAATACATCGTCAATAGTTCCGGCAAACAGGAAGCAGCTCTCTGGAATACTGTCGCACTCGCCATCCAGGATCATCTTAAATCCACGGAGAGTCTCTTTCAGCGGAACGTACTGTCCCGGCATACCTGTAAACTGCTCTGCAACAGAGAAGCTCTGTGACAGGAATCGCTGCACCTTACGCGCGCGGCTTACTGTCAGCTTATCCTCTTCTGAAAGCTCATCCATACCCATAATTGCAATAATATCCTGCAGTTCTTTATAACGCTGCAGAACTCTCTGTACTGCACGTGCAATCTCATAATGCTCCTGTCCAACTACCTCCGGGGAAAGGATACGGCTGGTGGAATCAAGCGGATCCACTGCCGGATAAATACCCTGGCTGGCGATCTCACGGGAAAGTACGGTGGTCGCATCCAGATGGGTAAATGTAGTAGCCGGAGCCGGGTCTGTAAGGTCATCGGCAGGTACATAAACAGCCTGTACAGATGTGATGGAACCCTTTCTGGTAGAAGTGATACGCTCCTGAAGGGCACCCATCTCAGTAGCCAGAGTTGGCTGATAACCTACAGCGGAAGGCATACGTCCAAGAAGTGCGGAAACCTCTGAGCCAGCCTGTGTAAAACGGAAAATATTATCAATGAAAAGAAGCACGTCCTGATTCTTCACATCACGGAAATACTCTGCCATAGTCAGTCCGGAAAGACCAACTCGCATACGTGCTCCCGGCGGCTCGTTCATCTGACCATAAACTAGTGCAGTCTTGTCGATAACGCCGCTTTCCTTCATTTCATTGTAAAGGTCATTACCCTCACGGGTACGCTCTCCAACACCTGTAAATACGGAAAGTCCGCCGTGTGCTGTGGCAACATTGTGGATCAGCTCCATAATAAGAACTGTTTTGCCAACACCAGCACCTCCGAACAGACCGATCTTACCACCTTTTGCATAAGGGCAGATCAGGTCAACAACCTTGATACCGGTCTCCAGGATCTCAGTTGCCGGCATCTGCTCCTCATAGGATGGTGCCGGACGGTGGATTGCCCAGTGCTCTTTCGTCTCTGGTGCCGGAAGATTATCTACCGGATCACCAAGAAGATTAAATACTCTTCCCAGGCACTCCTCTCCAACCGGAACCTTAATAGGTTCACCTGTATCCACAGCCTTAGTTCCTCTCACCAGACCGTCGGTAGAATTCATTGCAATACAGCGCACTGTATTATCCCCGATCTGCTGGGCAACCTCCGCTGTGAGCCTGGTGCTTCATGATCAATTTCGATGGCATTAAGAAGTGCCGGCAGCTCGTCATGACCAAACCGGATATCCAGTACCGGTCCGATTACCTGCACCACCTCGCCAATGTGTTTTTCGCTCATTTAGCAGTCTCCTTATAACATACTATGCGATGGGTCATACACCTCCGCACCTCCAACAATCTCTGTGATCTCCTGCGTGATGCTTGCCTGACGTGCCCGGTTGTAATGCAGATTCAGCTTCTCGATCATTTCCTCGGCATTGTTGGTCGCAGCCTCCATGGCGGTACGTCTTGCAGCCAGCTCACTGGCAACACTCTCACAAACCGCGCCATAGATCAAACCGGCCAGATACTCCGGAACAATGGCATCAAATACTTCCGACGCATCCGGCTCATACAGAATCAGATTCCGGATGCTCTTTGTATCCTGTTTATCTGTCAGGTCCTTCAGAGGCAGCACCGGAATCGCTGATGGCTGCTGGGAAAGCATGGAAACAAATTTTGTGTAACAAAGATCAATGTGTCCAAATTCTCCCTTCTTAAATTCCCCGCAGAGCAGATTCGCCATCTCAAAGCAGTCTGCAACAGAAACATCGGCAATTTCACCAAAGCTTTCTGTAACACAGGCAAATCCATTTCGCTTCGAATACTCCACAGCCTTTTTCCCAATGGGAAGAACCAGGAAATCCTGATTCAAAGAGGCTGCTTCCAGACATTTAAACAAGTTGGTGTTATATCCGCCAGCCAGACCACGGTCTCCGGCGATCAGCACATAGCAGCGCTTCTCATTCCCGGATTCTCTGGCATATACAGAGGAAAAATCTGTATTCCCCCGGGCAATATCCACAAGGGTCTGATGCATGGTCTCAAAATAAGGCCGGCAGACTTCCGCCCTTTCTTTTGCTTTACGCAGTTTGGAGGATGCTACAAGTTCCATTGCCTTGGTAATCTGCATAGTGCTCTGCACACTTTTGATCCGCAGCTTTACCGCTTTCATGTTTGCAGCCATAAAAAGTCCTCCTTGTCACAATTTATTTCTCAGGTCTTGTATTTACAAAATTCTCAGTATACTGTTCCAATGCGCCCTTCAGCTTCTCTTCTGTCTCCGCAGATAATGCACCTGTGGAACGGATTTCCTGCATTGCAGCAGCACCCTGTGCATCACTGTCAATCCAGGTATAAAGACCAGCTTCATAGGTTCTTACATCCTCTGTAGCAACCCTGGAAAGGATTCCCTTGGTTACTGCATAAAGGATAGCTACCTGCTTCTCAACTGGAACCGGCGCATTCTGGTTCTGCTTCAGAACCTCCACAATACGGGCTCCCTGCTCCAGTCTGGCCTTGGTATCTGCATCCAGATCAGATCCAAACTGAGCAAAGCTCTGCAGCTCTCGATACTGGGAATAAATCAGCTTCAAAGTACCGGCAACCTTCTTCATTGCTTGATCTGTGCATTTCCACCAACTCGTGATACGGAAATACCAGGGTTTACAGCCGGCATAACACCGGAATGGAACAGCTCTGTCTCCAGGAAAATCTGTCCGTCTGTGATGGAAATAACGTTAGTGGGAATATATGCGGAAACGTCTCCTGCCTGTGTCTCGATGATCGGAAGTGCAGTCAGGGAACCGCCGCCGTGTGCTTCATCCAGTCTTGCGGCACGCTCCAGAAGTCTGGAATGGAGATAGAAAACATCTCCAGGATATGCCTCACGTCCCGGTGGACGACGGATCAGCAGGGAAAGTGCACGGTAGGCAACTGCATGCTTACTTAAATCATCGTAAATGATAAGTACATCTTTTCCCTTATACATAAAATATTCACCCATTGCACATCCGGAATACGGTGCAATGTACTGCAGCGGGCTGGCTTCTGAAGCAGTAGCCGCTACAACGATGGTGTAATCCATAGCGCCGTTTCTGGTAAGAGTTTCAACCAGTGAAGATACTGTGGAACGCTTCTGACCAATTGCAACATAGATGCAGATCACGTCCTTACCTTTCTGATTGATAATCGTATCTGCTGCCAGAGTGGTCTTACCAGTCTGACGGTCACCAATGATCAGCTCACGCTGGCCTCTTCCAATGGGAACCATGGAGTCAATTGCCTTAATACCAGTCTGCAGAGGCTGGTTAACGCCCTGTCTCTCGCAGATACCTGGTGCCGGGCTCTCAATCGCCCTGTATTCATTTGTCACTACAGGTCCTGCACCATCAATAGGCTGTCCAAGGGCATTTACAACTCGCCCGATCATAGCCTCGCCAACCGGAACGGATACCACCTTTCCGGTGCGCTTTACGGTCTGACCTTCGCCAATACCGGAATCATCACCAAATAAAACGATAGAAACACTGTTCTCTTCCAGGTTCTGCGCCATTCCGAAGCTTCCGTCCTCAAACTCAAGAAGCTCTCCTGCCATACAGTTGATAAGACCGCTGGCTCTGGCAATACCATCACCAACCATAAGAACCGTACCGGTCTCATTCTGTTTGATGGCGTTATCGTAGTATTTGATCTGACTGCGGATGACTTTTGAAATTTCTTCAGGTTTAAGCTGCATTTTCTCTATCCATCCTTATACTATAAGCTCGTTTAATTTCCTGGAAAGATCATCCAGACGGCTCTTTACTGTACCGTCCAGCTGTCTGCCCTCCAGTTCCACTTTAAGACCTGCAAGCACTGTAGGATCTGTCTTCTGGGTCAGGGTAACGGTCTTACCGCTTATCTTCTCCAGCTTGTCCTTAAGCGCTGCCATCTGCTCATCTGTCAGTGCAACCGCGCTGGTCACCACTGCAGTGGCAATGTTATGGTCCACATTGTACCGCCGTGTAAATTCCTCACAGCATCCGGAATACTCTCCCAGGATTCCGCGCTCACACAGCAGTTTCAGAAAATTCACCAGATACCGTTCTGCTTCTGTTCCAAATGCAGTATCAAGAAGTTTTGTCCTCTCTTCCTTCGGGATTGAAGGCTCTGACAACAATTTCACATAATCGGGATTCTCCCGGAAAAGCTGCCGGATTGTCTGCATCTGGTCCAGCACAGTGTCGGTAAGCTGTTCTTCAGCAGCAAGATCATACATGCTGCTGCCATATAATCTGGCAATCTGCGTCATGATGCCTCACCTACATTCGAAATAAACTCGTCGATCAGTTTCGCGTGATCCTCTTCTTTGATCTCACGCTCGATCACCTTGCCGGCAATCTCCATTGCCATGCCGCCGATCTCATTCTTCACCTCATTGACAGCTTTTCGTTTCTCCTGTGCAATGTCGCTCTCAGCCTTCTCTTTCATAGCACGGGCTTCCTGGGCTGCACTTTTCAGGATCTCCTCACTCTGGAGGGAAGCTGTCCTCTGTGCCTCTGTGACAATATCGCTGGCCTTTGCTTTGGCCTGCTGCATATTCTGTTCATACTCTGTCTTCATGGCAAGAGCTTCTTCCTTCGCCTTTGTAGCATCCTGGATTTCGGCATCTGCCATTGCTCTTCTCTTCTGAAGCATTTCATTGACAGGCTTAAACAAAAATCTTTTTATCAGATACATTTGAAGAAAAAGATTGCAGATCTGTGCGATAAACGTCCACGGCACAATTCCTACAAGTTCCTGTACCTGCATGTTCTAACCTCCTGTTGTAACTGCTACCATTCATACCGTTCCAGTATCTTACCAGTATAGAAACCAGCTGCTTTGGTGCCGTCTCTATGGAGCTTCCATAACAGCGGTCTGTGAATGGTAACGCCTGTGATACTTGTCCTTAATTATCCAAGGAACTTCATGAAGGTACCAGGTGCAACAAAGATCAGAAGCAGACCGGTTACGAAACCGTAAATACCTGTAGTCTCTGCGATCGCACAACCAAGAAGCATGGTAGAGGTTACATCACCTTTACACTCTGGCTGACGTCCGATTGCTTCCAGAGCTTTTGCAACTGCGTTACCTTCTCCAATACCAGGTCCGATACCTGCGATCAGTGCAAGACCAGCACCAATTGCACAACCAGCCAGTGCGATACCTTTTGCCAATACTGTAAAATCCATAATCAAATCCTCCTGTTATTTATGATTTCTCTTGTTAGAAATTCAATTCATCCGGAAACTGCAAAATATTTTCTGCATTTTCCGATTTTCTGCCCACTTCGTGAACATCCGCCTTCTTTACGCTACTCTTCTGCTGCATTCGCGATATACATTACAGTCAGCATACAGAAAATAAATGCCTGCATGATTCCGGAAAACCAGTCAAAATAAACTGACATAATTGCCGGAATACCAACGTCCAGGAATGGGATCTTCGACAAAACATCTCCCACAATACCCGGAATCAATCCAAACAGTTTGGAGCTTGCCAGCGCCAGCGCTGCATAGATCAAACCATTGATAACTACACCGGAAAGAATATTTCCAAAATGACGGCACGCCATACTGATCGGTGTGGCGATCTCAGAAAGAATATTAAATGGTGTCATAATAGGGATCGGAGTTGTAAATCCCTTCATATATCCACCGAAACCATTTGTCTTAATCTTCTGTGCCGTGATCATGGTAAATACAACAACTGCCCATGCAGCTTCTGTGGAAAGATCTGCTGTAGGGCTTCGCAGTCCTACAAGCTGATCAGGTTGGATACCACACTGGTGGCAAAAAGCGCCGCCACAAAAGGAATCATATAGCTGAATTTCTCACCCATATTTCCGATGACGAACTTATTTGCTGTCTCCACCAGAAGTTCAGCCACAGCCTGTCTCCTGGATATTTTCTCCACTTTCAGATCATGTGTCAGCCAGATACAAAGTCCTGTGATCAACAGCATAACCAGCCAGCTTACAACCAGAGTCTCCGTTATCTGGAATTTCCCCAGGATGGGAATCTCGAACGGAAACGTATAGAATATCCTGCCACCGGTTATTTCGATATCCATGTACTCTCACCTCCTGTCATTATAAATTTGTAACTGTTCCGTACCACATCTGTCACACACTTCGCGGAGCAGTACCTGCTGAATAGTTACATAAAATTGTATATATCATTATGCGGCCTTCCTCCCCCCAATGATTCCAACTGTCTTGATCACAATGTTTGGAAAAAGCAATGGTAAGATTCCGGCTACAAACTGAAAACAGGGAACCGCAATCGCCAGAACGCCCCAGATAAGCTGAAGCATCATTCTCTGACTATAGCTGCCTTCATCTTCGCTGCGGCCTGTTTATCGTCCTCCATGGAAACTATCTTCTGAACGGTCAGTCCCATAAGGAAAAAGTTCAGTACTGCCACCATCCCGCCAATAAATCCGGCGAGAAGCACTGTATAATCAAACGGAATCTGCTCCGGCACTGCCAGATGTCCGATTCCAAATACAGCCCACATCAGGACTACGCATACAAATGTACCAATCGCCACCTTCTTCGTCTCTTTCCTCACTGCCGGCTGCACATCTGCAAACATTTTGCTCATACAAATCTCCCTTCTGAAACGTGTTTGAAAAAGGTTTTCTGCAAAATGTACGTCACACTTTGCAGGAATGATTCCTCAAACACACTCTAATGATGTCTGTTAAATGAAACTTTATTCTTCTTTTTCTCTTTCTCTTTCTTCTGATGTCCGGTTACGGACAGGTAAAGCTTATAGGCTACTGTAAAGGAGCCTCCCAGTCCGAAAAAAAAGCCAGGAATAAAAATCCATTCTCCTATTCCCAGGCTGGTACTCATCCACCAGCAGATCAGCAGGCACAGAAGCAGAGGAGTGATAAAGGATAAGCTAAATTGACTAAGCAAAGTCATATTCTTGATAATATCTCCCCATTTTTTCATAAAAGTCTCCTGTCTTAAGTCTCATTTTATAGACAGATTTTAACACAATTCAGTATGGATAGCAACTTCTATTGTGCACATTATTTAAAAATTGACTTCCATTTTATTGCATATCGTCAATTTTTTCACACTTCAAAAAGTAATTACATGCTAACAAATTCTTGTTATTTTGTCGTTATACAATCGTTAAACATTGACTAAAATTCAGACACGGCAGGTAGTATTGTCTAGTACATTGAATATTAAGTAACCGCCATATTGACTTGTCTGATTTTTCATCTGCTGCGTTGTCGTCGGTCGCCGTAGCCACCGCTACGCCTCCTTCCTCCGCCTTGCATATGAAGAAATCATCCTGCGTCAATATAGCAGAAACTTAATTTTCGATGTACTAGAATGTGTTTGAAACACGCTCTAGCTGCAATATCCTTTGATATGCAAAAAACCGCCTTGTATCAGCATTCCCATTCCTGGTAAATTCATGCTGTACAAAGCAGTTTCTCTTTCATAGTTTCTTATGAACCGCTCTATCTTATTTTAGAGTGTATTTGTAAAATCATTCTCGCAATCTGCACGCCCCGGTTTGCAGCATATTTTGCCCAAATTCGTAGAGCGTGTTTGTGAAATCATTCCTGAAAATTATGACGTGCCTCTTATGAAAGCTATTTCAATTTGCATACAAATAAGAACTGTATGTAGGATCATCAATGTTTGAGGAATCAATCCATGCCGGGTCGATACGCACATTCCGCTTGATTTCCACACTCTTCTTTGGTGCTGTAGTCAAAAGTGCTGTCCAGATGGTCTGATATCCCATCGCGTAAGGCTGCTGGGAAACCACGCCGACCTCTTTACTATTCCGGATAGCCTCCTGTTGTTTCGCTGTGGCATCCACACCAACCATCACAATGGAATCCTTTGTCTCATCCTTTTTCATGTCCAGATACAGATCGGCAATATCTGCATTATCGCAGAAAACACCGTCCAGCTGCGGATATTTGTCAAGAACCTCCTGCATGGCAGCTGTCATATCATCTACCTGATCCTGATAAACAATCTCCACAACTTCAATATCCGGATAATTGGTGATATAATTGGTAAAACCGCTTACACGTTCCTGAATGCTCTGCGTCTTTTCCTGCGCAGAAAAGACTGCAACCTTACCCATTTTTCCGATGGCTGTGGCTAATCTATACGCAGCGATTTCGCCCACCCTGGTATTATCCGTACCACGAAATGCACGGACCATCTTGCTGTCTGTAACACCAGAGTCAAATGCCACAACCGGGATTCCATTCTCCTTGGCAGCTTCCAGCTGCGCCTGAAGGGAATCCATATCGCTGGCAGAAACACAAAGTACATCCGGATTCTCTGCAATTACCGCATCTATGGTATTTACCTGGCTCTCCACATCTTTCTCATCGCTGGCGCCTTCAAAGGTCATGGTCACCTGATCTTCTTTCTTGAAGCCATATGCCTCGTTTACATCGGCAATTGCCTGCTCCATTCCTTTCTTAACCAGTCCCCAGAACTCTCCGCTTGTACTCTTGCTTACAACTGCCACCCGGGATCCTGCCTGGAGTTCTACAGATGTATCAATTTCAGGAATAAGAGGATCCTTTTCTTCCTGGGCTTCTTCTGTGGATTCCGTAGTCTGCCCGTCAGAAACCAGTGGCGCGATCACTTTCTCCACTTCTTCTTTCTTACAGCCTGTGAAGGTGCATAATGCAGCCAGAACAACAGCAGGTATCACTGCTACTTTTTTCATTTTATTCACTCCTCATCTGAATGTTTAAAGTTTTTCATAGAAACTTTTTATAACTATTTTTCGCAGTCTTCATCTTTGTTTAATCTTGCTTTTACATTATACACAATTTCGGTTCCACGTCTATAGTTTTTATGTTTTTTTCACATTTGCGGGATAGAAATCCCCTTAAATTCCGCCCCTTCCGGCTTTGTCACGAATTTCATCACCTTTCCGGTTACCGGATGGAAAAAGGTGAGGCTTGCGGCACACAGAGCCAGGCTGCCTGCCCCGATGTCACATTCGTTCCGGCACCATATTTCCGATCACCAGCCAAAGGCATTCCGGCATGAGCCATCTGAACCCGGATCTGGTGATGACGGCCTGTATCCAGATGAATTCGGAGCAGCCATTTTTTCTTTCCGGAAATTGCATCCACAGCTTCACCGAGAACCTCATAGGAAAGTCTGGCTTTCTTCGCACCAGGAGTGTGCGCATTTACCACGGAAGAAGTATTGGATTTTCCATCTTTTTTCAGATAATCCTCCAGAACTTTTTCTTTTTTCCCAGCTCGGCCTGCTTTCCATATGTTACTGCCAGATAAATTTTTTTCCATCTTTCCAGCTGTAATCTGTGCACTTAACGATTTCGCAGCCTCAGGTGTCTTCCCAAATACAAGAATACCTTCTACCGGCTGATCCAGCCTGTGGATTACTGCCAGATATGGAATCCTTCTCCCACCACCGGCTTGCATTGCCAGATAATTTTTCAGGCTGCTCTCCAGATCCATGGCACCGATTCTTGCATTCTGTACCGCAATTCCCGCTGGCTTACGGCAAACTATAATTTCTTTATCTTCGAAAAGAATGTAGTCCTCTATTTTCCCACTAAACATCGTCTGCTTCCCTCATAGTTTCCAATTTTCTCCGCTCATTATAGCGGATTAAAGCCTGATTTACAAGCTCACACTTTCTATTCCGGTATGCTTTATGCTGCATATCGGTTCCTGTTCACTTCGTATCCAATACATCATCCCGCTTTTTTGTCTCTCACAGCATGGAAAAGGACGGTCATCATTTTACTTATATTTCAAATGATGACCGTCCTAAAATTCTTCAGTATTCAATGGTCTTTTCCTCGTTTTTCAAATTGATTTACAATTTAATATTTACGTGGTCTTTATTCAGTTGTTCTATATTCAGTTTTAAGTTTTTATTTAAAATATCTTATCTTATTTCCTGCTCATAAACGATATGATGTTTATCATTCGGTTTATTTAGAAGTTTGATAGATTGAAATTATAATTCACGTTTTATAATTTCTTCTGCAGAAATATCGGATATACTTCTCAGGCTCTGAATCATTATCATAAACAATTTCAAACTTAATTCGGTTAAATCCAAAACCACTTACTGGTTCATATGCTCTCTTATATGTATTATACAAAAAAGTTTGAGCGGAAGTTCCTGATCTATTTCTGACTGGAATATCAATTATGATATTCTTCTAATGCAAAGTTTCGATTCATATTCTAAAGGTTCAATAGGAATCTCAAGATATCCTGCTTATCTGTGATAAGGGGTTATATCCTCTGGAGAAATGTTTCTTTACACAAGTTCCAGATCTTTGTATTAGTGGTGGACAGTTATTCAATATAAGTAATCGCTTCTATTTACCTTGGATACGTTTATAAGTATCAGCTGAATCAAGTGATACTTTATTTTCTATTTACACGGTTCTCGTATCAGGTCTTCTTGCAGGAAATGCGATTCCTGTCTCTCTTATATTGATTAGAAAGATTTTATGTTCCCATTGGAATCACTAAGCTCCTTTCTTTATGAAGTTGTTTTTCTTTTCTTTTGATGAGCTTATATTACCATCTCTGATCTTATTTGTCAATACTTTTTCGTGTATTTTTGTTTTATTTCTGTTTTATTTTGGCATTTCACGTTGTATTTCTGTGTTTTTTACTAATTATTATAATTATTCAGAATATTTGTTTATATAACAAGAAAAGGCTCCTTTTTGCAAAAGTCTAAATGGGTGTTTAAAAAAGGCTTTCTGCAAGATATACGTCATGATTTGTGGGAGATTTTGTCCGGTTGAGGGTATCATAGCGGGCTACGACAACCGAATTCGGGAAAAATATACCGCAAAGTGGGACGTGCAGATTGCGGAAATGCTTTTTTAAACACGTTCTAGCCTATGTAGAAACACATTGAGCGATATTTGCCTTTTCGTTGCAGTGTGATCATACCATGTAGAACTTTTTATGTAACAGGAAATTCTGATAAAAAGGCAGGTCGCTCTCAAAAAGAATGACCTGCCTCATAACATTTTATTTTCTATTGTAGTTGATCAGACAGCCTTTCAGGATGATTTCCCGCTCATCATCTGTCAGTTCTCCAAGTGTTACAGTAAATGGAACCAGTCCGCTCTCTTTTACCACATAGCCGGTAATGCAGTCGGCTTTCTCTTCCACAGCCTTGCGGATTTCCGGGAAGAACAGGTAATCACCGTTTACAAACGGAAGATCACCGGCCGGAATCAGGAATGGAAGCATTCCCCAGTTAATCAGGTTGGAACGGTAACGTTTGGTAGCGTATTCGTTGGCAATGTTTGCCACCCGCCAAGTACTTTCTGACAGGAAGCAGCCTGCTCACGGGCAGAACCATCTCCGGGCTTCACTGCGAAAATAGTACTTCCAACGCCAAGATTGCCTTTGCCAGCTTCCGGATACTCTTTGTTCACCGCTTCCATAACCGGCTTCAGCTCTGGCAGTGCATCCAGCGGACATTCGCCGTTCTCAATGGCATGCTCTGCTTTCTGAACCTCTTTTGCCCGTCCAACATAAGCCGGATCCTTTCTGGAAAGAGTAAACTCAGCCAGTCCAAGAGGATTGGAACGGTAGGAGGAAGTCTCACCGGACGGGATCAGCTCGTCGGTAGTAGTTACCGGATCGTGAATTTCGGAAACAACCTTCAGAACCAGATTCTCTGCAAGTGCCGGCATCTTCGGCCAGTCTTTGATGTTCGGTCCAAACTGGATCTTAACAGACGGATCAGCCACGCCTTTGCTGTCAAATACACGGTTATCGTAAATCGTTTTATCAAAGAAATATTTCTGTCCTCTGTACTCTCCTGTGAAATTCTCAGCAGAGGTAAGGAATCCCTTGTTTGCAGCTGTAGCAGCGATAGAACGGGCATCCATAAGTGCGACAGAAGAAATCTGACCATTCTGGATCTTGGAGCCTTCACGGTTCGGGAAGTTTCTGGTGGTATGGCGGATACTGAAAGCATTGTTTGCCGGAGTATCTCCAGCGCCGAAGCATGGACCGCAGAATGCCGTTTTCACAACAGCACCTGTCTCAAGAAGATCTGCCAGAACTCCATTCTTAGCCAGTTCCATATAAATCGGAGTACTTGCCGGATATACGCTTAAAGTAAAGGCATCTGCACCGATGCTGGTTCCGCGGAGAATATCCGCTGCAGCACAGATATTCTCAAATCCACCGCCTGCACATCCTGCAATGATTCCCTGGTCAACGTAAAGCTTTCCGTCTACAACCTTATTACGGAGAGTATAAGGAACCTTGCCGTCCAGACTTACCAGAGCTTTTTTCTCAACATCGGCAAGGATGTCATCCAGATTTGCATTCAGTTCATCAATTGTATAAGTATTGCTTGGATGGAACGGCATAGCGATCATTGGCTTGATCTCGCCAAGGTCAATCTCCACACAGCCGTCATAGTAAGCCACATCTCCCGGTTTCAGCTCTTTATAGCTCTGGACTCTTCCATGGATCTCGTAAAACTCCTGAATCTTCTCATCTGTCTGCCAGATGGAGGAAAGGCAGGTGGTCTCAGTAGTCATAACATCGATTCCAATACGGAAATCAGCACTTAAATTAGCTACGCCAGGACCTACGAACTCCATTACTTTATTCTTCACATAACCATTTGCAAATACTTTACCAATGATAGCAAGAGCAACGTCCTGCGGTCCTACGCCCGGACGGGGACTTCCTTTCAGATAAATAGCAACAACTCCTGGCATATTGATATCATATGTCTGGGAAAGAAGCTGCTTCACAAGCTCCGGTCCGCCCTCTCCCATAGCCATGGTACCAAGAGCGCCATAACGGGTATGGCTGTCTGAACCAAGAATCATCTTGCCGCACTCAGCAAGCATTTCGCGGGCAAACTGATGGATAACTGCCTGATGTGGCGGAACATAGACACCGCCGTATTTTTTCGCACAGGTAAGACCAAACATATGGTCATCCTCATTAATAGTACCACCAACTGCACAGAGGGAGTTGTGACAGTTGGTCAGAACATACGGTACCGGAAAACGCTCCAGTCCGGAAGCACGTGCAGTCTGGATAATTCCTACAAAAGTAATATCATGGGATGTCAGTTTATCAAATTTAATCTGAAGCTTGTCCATATTACCGGAAGTATTATGGGCTTTTAAAATAGAATAGGCAATGGTATTTCTTGCTGCATCTTCTCTGGAAACAGGAAGCTGGCTTCAGCTGCCGGAATGATTTCCTTTCCATTCTGCAGATACACGCCAGTATCATATAATTTCATAATAAAGCTCCTCCTCATCTTGAGAGATTTATAAGTAACAAATATTATGCAGCTGTTCACCAGCAACATTCTGAGAGGTATTTTTTGTGAACAGCAGCAACATTATCGTTAATTATAGTAGATTTCTCCGAAAGGGTCAAGCAAAAACACTTTAGCGTGCTAAAAAGCTTTTTTTGCAAAAAATGGTCTGTAATTTTGCTCCACATTTCTGTTGCAACTTTTTCAAATCAGTGATAAGGTAGAATCTACCAACACTGAAATAATGGGAGGTGTTCTAAGATGTTTCGCCTTTGGGGACGAATCTGGAAAGATAACCATATGCTGAAGGATACCGTGATCTGTGATGACCGCCAGGAGACCAGAACGCACAAGGTTTTTCACTGTCTGGAGCAGATCTGTTATGAGCTGGATCTGGGAAATCCGATCTGGCTGGATACTACGGTACGGGATTTTAAGAAGCACAGTAAAACACGTTTTTATCAGGATAATTTTATTGAACAGATTGACTTTGATTACCTGGAAATACAGGTAATAGAGGAAGATGGAGGAGAATGATGAAAAAGACAAAAATGTTTATGCTGGTTCTCACCAGCGCAGTACTTGCCCTTACTCCGGTAACTGCAAACGCAGCTGAAGCTGCACCTTCTCAGGTAACGGAAACTGTTATTGCCGCCCCTTCTCCGACGCCCAAAAAGCCACAGAAAAAAGGCTGGGTGAAGACCAAATCCGGAATCAGAAGATACTATCGAAAAGGAAAAACGCCTCACCGGTTTCCAGAAGATTGGCAAGAATTATTTCTATTTCAGTGCCAAGGGAACCCTATTAAAAAATACTACTGTTAATAAAGGTTACAGGGGATTTACTTACTACATCGACAATAAAAGTCATGTAATCGGCAGAAAAAAGGGTTCTACCTACTATACTGCCAACGGAAAGAGAATGACTCAGGTTCAGATTGCCAACCTCCGCTCCAAGCAGATTGCAGCAGAGATCACCAATTCCAGCATGTCCAAATCCCAGAAGCTTCAGACATGTTTCAACTGGGTGATCAAGGGCTATTATAATATCTGGCGTGATTTTGACCAGGGTGGCAAGGACTGGCCGGCTACTTTTGCAAATGACCATTTTCTCCATCACAACGGAGACTGCGTTTCTGACGCTGGCGCATTTGCTTACCTCGCCAAGGCAATCGGATACAAGAATGTTTATGTATGTGCCGACGCTGTGCAGAGCAACAACAATGCCCACGCATGGTGCGAGATCAACGGGTATGTTTATGACCCGCTTTTCGCAGAGGCAAAGAGTTACAGCAAGTATTACGGTGCAACCTATGGTTCTTATGGACTTTACCCGGTTTTGAAATATAAGATTTCATAAATGGTTAATATTCGCTGTACTGGCTGCAGTAACTAAGTTCAGACAAAATATATGCGGCGCACAGATTACAAAAGCTCCCGGATCCGCTACAGGATTCCGAGAGCTTTTTTTGCAAGCTGGTCAGCCATATCGTTGTATTTGTCGTTGGAGTGTCCTTTTACTTTTACAAAATGGACTTTTACTTTCTTCATGGCTTCCCGGTAAAAGGCCTGATACGCAATTGTTCCGGGTTTGGTAGCTTTCCAGGCACCGGTGCACCATTTGGCAATGCCTTCATAATCATGGTAAATGGTGATTTCCGGAATATTATGATCCACAGCATACTGCATTGCCGCTTCGGAGCCTTTGATTTCTCCTGCTACATTATGCATCAGTGCCAGCTCTTTGTCTGTCATTTTTTCGCAGAATGTGTGCTCTTCTCCATCCTTCAGGATGACCATTCCGTAGGAAAATTCGCCGGTGTCAGAGCGGTAACTGCCATCTACGTAGGCAATCACCTGGCTGACGCAGGTTTTTCTGCCCTGGGAAGTGTATCCGGGATGCCCTCTGCATTCACACCGGCAAATGCCTGTGCCTCTTCCATAGTGGGAAAGCTCTTAAATTCTGCTCCCGAAAATCCCGTGACCTGTTTCTGACACTCTGCCCAGGTCATAAATACACCTGTTTTTCTGCCTGTTCTTACTGCATAGTATTTCTTTGCCATGTAGTCTCCCTTCTGTATCAGACATTCTCAAACACTTTTTCTTTAATTATAACGAAACTGTTTCTTATCTTCAATAATAGATTAGAGCATGTCCACAACACACTCTAATCTATCCCTGGCCCGAAACTTTAATATACCCTGTTTGTCCTGTCGTCACGTTGGAACCGCTGAATGTTTTTCACCACTTCATCCACTACGCGGAATCTGGTCTCTTTCGCAGCCCATGCAATATGCGGAGTAATGATCAGCTTGTTGCTATCCTGGATCTTAAGAAGCGGATTCTCCGGATCCATTGGCTCTTTGCAAAGAACATCAAGGCCTGCACCTGCAATGGAGCCTTCGGTAAGAGCTGTATACAAATCTGGCTCATTTACAATGGCGCCTCGCGCAAGATTCAGGAAAATAGCGGATTTCTTCATCTTGCGGAATTTTTCCAGTGTCATCAGATTCTCCGTGTACCCGTTCAGCGGTGCATGGACGGAAAGAATATCAGAGCAGGAAAGAAGCTCATCCAGGCTTACCTGTTCATATTCTGTATTGTATTTCTTCCCGGAAGCGGAATAGCAGATAATATGGCAGCCAAATGCTTGGCAATCTGCGCCACCCTGTTTCCAATTGCGCCAAGACCGATAATTCCCCAGGTTTTTCCATCCAGCTCGAAGAAATTCTGTCCGAAATGGGAGAAACAGGTTCCTCTTGCATATTCTCCGGATTTTACGTAATTGTCGTAATAATTCAGTTTTTCCAGAATATAGAAAAGAAGAGCGAAGGTATGCTGTGCCACTCCGTTTGTAGAGTATCTGGCAACATTGTAAGCTGCAATTCCCCTCTTTTTCAGATAGTCTCCATCCAGGTTGTTAAAGCCTGTTGCGGTCAGGCAGACCAGCTTCAGGTTCTGTGCTTTTCCAATGGTAGACTCGCAGATTGGAACCTTGTTGGCCACGATCACATCTGCGTCTTTTGTCTTTTCTTCCATTTCATCTGCTGTTGTACTTCGATATATTACTACTTCGCCCAGTGCCTCAAATGGAGTAAATACCATATCCTGTCCCAGGCTGTCTGCTTCCAGAATTACAATTTTCATAATGTGCTCCTCGCTTTCTTCTGTGCTCACTTATATAGTCGTGCGTTTCCTCATCTGTTTTATAAAATACCGTTTTCTCCGGGAAAATGCAATCCCAAACTATAAAATGTACAATAAGTGTTACTATCCTGTTATTATTCACTGGTGATGTTCTGCGAGGTGTTTTTTGTGAACAAAGTTCACAGAACCCCCGAGAATTAAGTTTGCGCAGCGTGTTGCTGTAAATGGGGAAAACAATAATCCCAAAAATACAAGAGCGCAAGGCTGATAGTGCCTGCGCCCTCATCTACCATTCTGTAATTGTCAAGCCATAAATTCCCGGATAATTTCCCTCATAATCTTCTCTTCCTCAGGAGTCAGCATCTTACTGAAATGACTTCCGGAAGCAGCTGTCTGCTTGATGCTACTGGTAATCTTATCCACGATTTCTTCCTGTAAAACAGGGTCAGCTTTTTTCGCGGCTGGAATCTCTTCTGTCCAGCTTCTCATCTGCTCCACATAATCTGCCAACGTATCCATCACCAGCTCTTCTTTGTAAGAAAAATCCAACGCCTGACGTAAGAGCAATAACACCACCGGTACAGTGGCGCCCACATACAGATAAGTCAGAGGAAGTCCCTCTTCTATCCTTAACGTCTTGGAAAAATAGATGGCACAGCCAAGAATCACAGTGGACAAAAGTGCCGGATACCACACCAGCCGATTCATTCTGTGAAGAAGCCTGTCCCGTGTTTTCCAAAGTCTCAGCCATTTTTCCTTCAGGCTGATCCGCTGACTGCTGCCTGCTCCTTGGGTGTTTTTCGTGCCTGTGTTTTTGCTTCCGGTACTTTTCAGCATTCTTCTGTAGGTGAGGTTTGTCGTCAGCATTCCAATTGCTCCAAGGGTCCCAAGGGCCGCCATACTGTAGAGCAATATCTGCAGATCCATAATTTTCTCCAGCATAATGTCCTCCCATGCTTTCTTTCAAATTGGGAAACTGTTCAATATCTTTGCACCGCAGTTCTCTTTTTTTGTATGAACCTGATTTCAAAAATACCTGCGGAACATTGCCAATAAACAGTAACCTTTTACGAACATTATACCGCTGTCCTGTTCTGTATGAAACATAAATCGTTCGTCAAATTCTCGGTGAATCCCGCTTATCCTGTGGTTTCTCTGCATATTTTCCTATTTTATGATCACTTATATAAAGACTTTCCGCAATATATCAATTAGTTTTTGATTTATTGCGGAATAAGTATGATATATTGCGGAATAGCACTGATTTTTCGCGCTATAAGTCAAATATATCGCGGAAATAAATGTAAATGCCCCTTAAACAGATTCTGATTATATCTACAGAGTCTGCTTAAAGGGCAATACATTATCTTCCCTACATTTCCTGCAATGCAGCTACCACTTTCTCAAATTGCATAAAGTGAGACGCCTTTACCAAAATGGTATCACCGGTCTGCACATAATCAGACAGATGGGACAAAAGGCTGTCACGGTCCGGTTCTTCTATAACGATAAGCTCCGGGTTCTTTCTCGCCATCTTCGCAATGTTTGCGGAAAGAGGGCCGGTGCAGATGCAAACGTCAATTCCACACTGGGCTGCATGCTCGCCTACCTCTGCGTGAAGCTGAACTTCATTCTCTCCAAGCTCTCCCATGTCGCCTAAGATTGCCACTCTTCTGCCAGCACCATCTTTCAGCACATCCAGTGATGCTTTCATGGACATTGGGTTGGCATTATAACAATCGTCTACGATAAGGAAACGGTCTGTCTCGATCATGTGGAATCTGCCGCTGATGGCTTCCAGGGTCTCAATTCCATGACGGATCTGCTCCAGCGTCAGTCCGTAAATACGACCAACTGCAGTTGCTGCCAGGGCATTGTATACCATATGACGGCCAGGCATTGGGATGTCCGTTGTGAAAGACTCCTCACCTACGTGAATGCGGCAGGTCATGCCTTTCAACCCTCTGCTCACGATCTCATCCGCATAAATATCCTTATCTGACTCCATACCGAAGAATACAGGCTTAATTCCTTCATATTCTTTCACAGTGCAAAGCTTATCATCGTCACCGTTTAATACAATATGTCCATCTTTTTTCAGATATTTAAAAATTTCGGTTTTCGCTTTCAACACACCGTCTCTGTCACCCAGGTTCTCCAGATGGCAGGTGCCAATATTCGTGATCACACAGGTATCGGGTCTTGCAATCTTCGCAAGTCGGGTCATCTCACCAAAATCGCTGATTCCCATTTCCAGAACTGCGATCTCATCCTCGTCACGAAGGCGGAATACGGTGAGTGGAAGACCTAACTCATTGTTAAAGTTTCCCTGTGTTTTCAGGGTACGGTATTTCTCTTTCAGGACAGAGGCAATTACCTCTTTTGTACTTGTTTTTCCCACACTTCCGGTAATTCCAACAACCGGAATCTGAAGCTGCTGCAGGTAAAATTCTGCAATGTCCTTTACAGCCTGAAGGGAAGATTCTACCTTGATATATGGGAAATCAGCATTCTCCAGGATTCTCTCAGATAAGGTAGCAAGCGCACCTGCCTCCATCACCTGGGGAATAAATTTATGGGCATCTACACGTTCGCCTACGATGGGAACAAATAAGGTTCCGGCTTCTGCTTTCCGGCTGTCTGTTGTAATAGAGGAAACCTCCTGCTCCAGCTTGTCAGACGGTCCGGAATAAACACCGCCGCAGACCTTGGTCAGGTTTTCCAGGGTAAGATTTTTCATTTTATTTAATCCTTTTTATATTTAATATAAACATTCGGTATATTATTCGTACTTCTTTAAAGAAATCCGGATCAGTTCCTCGCAAAGCGTCGGATAATCCATTCCCAGTACCTTCGCCTCCTGAGGAATCAGACTGGTAGGAGTCATTCCCGGAAGTGTATTTGCTTCCAGACAGTACATATCTCCGTTCTCTTTCATCATGAAATCCAGACGGCTGTAGCCAGTAAGTCCCAGTGCTTTCGCGGCCTTCACTGCATTCTCCTGCATTTTTGCTGTGAGCTCCGGAGAAATCTCAGCCGGGCAGGTCTCTACAGTAGAGCCAGCCTGATATTTGTTCTTGTAGTCATAGAATCCCTGGATCGGAGCAATCTCGATGATCGGATACGCCTTGTCATCCACAACTGCAACAGAAAATTCACGGCCTTTGATATACTCCTCCACAACAATATCCGCGCCATACTGGCATGCATCTGTAAGAGCCTCTTCGTATTCTTTCTGATCATTTACAATATAAACACCTACGCTGGAACCGCCGCAGCTTGTTTTACAACTACCGGGAATTCCAGTCCATGCTTAGCAATGTCTTTCTCCAGATTGTCTCTTGTCATGGTAAATCCGCCTGGGGTAGGAACATGGTTCATCAGGAAAACTTCCTTGGTGATACGCTTATCCATAGCCATGGCACTGCTGAGATAACCGGTTCCTGTGTAACGGATTCCCAGCAGGTCAAAGGTAGCCTGCACCTTTCCATCCTCACCATTTGCGCCGTGAAGTCCAAGGAACACAATGTCACATTTTTCACAAAGTTCCAGAACATTTGGTCCGAAAAAGCTTCTGCGTTTTTTCTCCATCTCCTTGATCTGCGGATTGAAGCTGCTCATATACTCTGCTGCTTTTTCCACATCATATTCAGCCGGGAAAGGATTCTCCCAGTCTACATTCTCAACTCCACAGAAAATATCTACAAGTATTGCCTCATGACCTTTCTGGCGCAGTGCACCGCAGATTCCGGTACCGGATACAATGGAAATCTCTCTCTCCGTACTGGTTCCTCCAGCCAAAACTACTATCTTCATAATCTTATATCTCCTTTTTTGTTCGTAAACGTAACTGTTCAGTTCCTTCACAGTTACACGCTTTGCCATGCACAGGAATCATGCATTCGCATGATTTCGCGCTGAATTTCCGTGGGGCGTGCAGATTGCGGAAATGATTTTTCAAACAGACTCTAGTTTTCCCAAAACACCTCGCAGAATATTCTCTACTGAATAGTTACTCATACACAACCACCGGCATGCCAACCTCAATATTTGCATAAATCTCGGCCGCCTTGTCATATGGAACATTTACACATCCATGGGAGCCTTCCCACAGATAAAGATTTCCTCCAAACTCAGACCGCCAGGAAGCGTCGTGAATTCCCACATTTCCTGCAAAAGGCATCCAATAGGTCACATTTGCCTCATAATCCTCTCCTGTAAGCACAGCCGGAGATTCCTTGGCATCCAGTGCATAACAGCCTGTAGGAGTGCCACAGCCTTCAATATCCGGATTTCCGCTTACAATAGGTGTGTCCACGATCGGAGTTCCCTTCTGGTAAAAAACAAGACGCTGGTTTGTCAGATCTATCTCCACGTAGGTGGAACCAATATCATTGGTTCCGCGACTATAGCCTGAATACAGATAAACAGGCTCACGAACCTGGGTAACACCGCTTTCGATAGCAGCGATCAGCGCTTTTACTTCTTCGTCCTGATCGATCACCCAGCCGTAATCGCCGCCTTTAATTTCCACCTGGCGATTATCGTAAGTCAGAAAAGTCCTGGTCTGTCCCATAGTATCATATTTCAGCCAAGGTCTGCCACATACTGCCGCACCAGATTTTCATCCAGTATCACATTGCCATCCTCATCATAACCGAACCAGTTCTTGATCAAGGTACGGTCCACAGTCTCAGTACGATCAGCAAAGTCATAAGTTATGATCACCTTGACAAGCTGGTTCATTTTTTCACAATTGGCTTTCAGCTGTTCATCTGTGCTGTATACCGAAGGCTTCCGGTAGCAGCTCTCGTTCTCCAGATTTACAGAAGTTTTTCCCCGGAGCATGGCTGCGGAAATCACTTCCTCCGTCTTAGTGCGATCCAGAGCATTTCCCATTACTTCCGGAATGATTTCAAAAGTATCTCCGGTATCCTGGATCTGGGCATCCACAGGCTGGACTACATTCTCTGGCTGCATGCATTTCAGATTATCAACAGCCTGCCCCATGAGCTCCACATTATAGCTAAGGGATTCTGAAATATCATAATTCTTATCCTGGTTAAAAGCAAGAAACCAGGTAAAACGGTCCTGATTTTTGATCAACTGCTTCACAATTCCAGTAGACACATAGGAAAGCCCCACATCCTGGGCAGAAATGGCCTCCTGACCGTTTTTCATGGTCTCCACAGCAAGAACATAAGCGCCTACACGCTGGTTCAGAAGATCCTCGGTATCTTCTGAAGTCATATAGGAACAATTAAAGCCATTCACCATAGAGCCTGGAAGAAAATGACTGGAAAAGTAGTACACGCCATATCCATAGGCTCCTGCTGTAAGAAGCAGCAGCAAAACCACAAGTAAAATAACAATCGTTCTTCCTGCGCCTGCTTTTTCCTTATTTTTTGCCATAAATTCCTCCCTGCTTATGATGAATTCTTATTGCCTTTACACGACCACATCTTCTGTTTAACCTTATGTAGGAAATAAACTCCATAGTCGGCATTTATTTCTATCTTCCAAATGCAGACGGGTAAAGACAATAAAAAGCAGATGATTACTGTTCACAGATAACAGTAGATTACTCTGCCTCTTTTTATATGCCAGATCAGGTACTCTTCCTGATCTGGCATGGTTACATTCTATGCGCAAATTTCCGATTTCAGAGCCTGTTTGAAAATAGCGGCTCACCTTTTACGAAAAGGTTACCGTTCACAGCAACACGCTTTTAACCGAGAAGTTTTTCTACACTGACAAGCTTCACACAAAGTACGAATACCTGTGCTGCTTTGCCAAGATCCTCAAGTGTAGGGAAGGATGGTGCAATACGGATGTTGGAATCTTTCGGATCCTTGCCGTATGGATAAGTAGCACCTGCGCCAGTAAGGACAACACCAGCCTCTTTTGCTCTGGCTACAATTGCCTTTGCGCAGCCATCCAGGGAATCAAAAGAGATGAAATATCCGCCGTGTGGCTTTGTCCACTCACCGATTCCAAGCCCGGAAAGTTCTTTGTCAAGCGTATCCAGAACCAGCTCGAATTTCGGACGGAGGATATCTGCGTGTTTTCTCATGTGGGCGTGAAGTCCGTCAAGATCCTTAAAGAATCTTACGTGACGGAGCTGGTTCAGTTTATCATGACCGATGGTCTGAACCTGCATATATTTGCGGAAATCATCCAGGTTTGCCTTGGAAGCTGCAACGGCAGCAATTCCGGAGCCTGGGAAGCTTACCTTTGAAGTGGATGTAAATTTATAAACAAGATCAGGGTTGCCAGCTTTTGCACACTCACCAAGAATCTCAACCAGGAAATCCTGATTATCATCATAGAGATGATGGATGCTGTATGCATTATCCCAGTAAATACGGAAGTCAGGTGCTGCCGGTTTCAGTCTTGCAAAACGCTCTACGGTTTCTTTGGAGTAAGTGTAACCCTGTGGGTTGGAGTATTTCGGAACACACCAGATTCCTTTGATCGCTGCATCTTCACTTACCAGTTTCTCTACCATGTCCATATCCGGTCCCTGTGGAGTCATCGGAACATTGATCATCTCGATTCCGAAAAATTCGGTGATCTTGAAGTGACGGTCATAACCTGGTACCGGACAGAGGAATTTCACCTTGTCAAGTTTGCACCATGGAGTATTTCCCATTACACCCTGAGTCATGGAACGTGCGATACTGTCGAACATAACGTTCAGGCTTGAGTTTCCATATATGATAATGTGTTCCGGATCTACCTCAGACATTTCTCCAAGAAGACGCTTGGCTTCCGGAATACCGTCGATCACACCGTAGTTACGGCAATCTACTCCAGTCTCGCATTTCAGATCTGAATTGCCCTTCAGAACGTCCATCATTTCCATAGAAAGTTCCAGCTGTGCATTGCTTGGCTTTCCTCTTGACATGTCAAGGGCAAGACCCTGTGCCTTGATCTCTTCAAATTCTTTGTCCAGCTCTTTTTTCAGTGCCAGAAGCTCTTCATGATTCATTTCGGTATATTTTTTCATAAATTCCTCCTTCGGCAATTGCCTGTTTGGTGTATCCTCCTCGTATATCTTTTCCATTTTAGTATGCTAAATTGTCGGTTGTCAAGTGTTTGGCTCTATTTTATATAAAATCCCTCTTAAACCGGTTACTGTTCACTTCGTTCACAGTAACACGCTTCGCGATGCACAGAAATCATGCTTTGCATGATTTCGCGCCGCAACTCTCGGGTTTTCTGTGAACTTTGTTCACAAAAAACACTTCGCGGAATGTTACCAGTGAACAGTAACTTAAACCGCTTCCCATCTTCCAGAAGCACCGCATGGCAATACCAGCCCATTTGACTTCACCGGAAGACCAATTTCCTGGGAATCTACATGTCCCTTATACTTCTTCATCTCTGTTGCCAGCATATAAGTAAGTACAGCCGGAGCAAGTCCGGTGGTGTAGGAATTGATCAGGAAAAACAGGGGATCATCGCTGAGAATCTTTGTGCAAAGCTTCACCAGGGGATGAATGGCATCCTCAATTTTCCAGATCTCGCCTTTTGGTCCTCTTCCATAGGACGGAGGATCATGATAATTGCGTCATAGTGATTCCCCCGGCGGATTTCACGCTCTACAAACTTCACGCAGTCATCTACCAGCCAGCGGATTGGTGCATCAGCAAGACCACTTGCTGCCGCATTCTCTTTCGCCCAGGTAACCATTCCCTTAGAGGCATCTACGTGTGTAACGGATGCACCTGCGGCTGCCGCCGCAAGAGTTGCACCACCTGTATAAGCAAACAGATTCAGAACCTTGATCGGTCTGCCAGCCTTGCGGATCTTGTCTCCAAACCAGTCCCAGTTTGCTGCCTGCTCCGGGAAAAGACCGGTGTGTTTGAAGCTGAATGGTTTCAGATGGAACGTAAGATTCTTGTAATGAAGATCCCACTGCTGGGGCAGATCAAAGAACTCCCATTCACCGCCTCCCTTGGAGCTGCGGTGATAGTGTGCGTTCATCTTGCGCCATCCTGGCTCTGTCTTCGGTGTATCCCAGATTACCTGCGGATCCGGACGGACAAGGAGATATTTCCCCCATCTCTCCAGTTTCTCGCCGCAGGAAGTATCAATTACTTCGTATTCTTTCCAGCCATTTGCTATCCACATTTTATTTTTACCTCATTTTCTATTATTTCGCACAAAAGTCCTGAATATCAAACAACAAATTTATGATAGCAGAAAACTGTACCCACGTCAATTTTGTTCATCTTCTTCCCTGAAAAAGTGCCCAAAAATCTGCCTCACTTTTTTCGGATTTTTCCCATTGAACCACATATTTTTTCGCACTATAATCACATTAAAAAGGAGCGTGATTCAAATGTCAGAAAAGACTACCGATAATAAACTTCCTTACACCTGTACCTCCGCCTACGACCGCAACGCCTGCAAGGGCTGCGTCTGTTCCACCTGCTATGAACAGGAATTCTGCGACAGGTGCAGCAGCTGCGAAAATCAGTCGAAGCGCAAGGAGCGCTGCAATGCTTATGAGGGTGCATACAATTATTAGTCCTCTGTTTTTTGCTCCTCATGCACAAAAAGTCTGAGTACAGATGCCGTTGCAAGTGACATACTATACTCAGACTTTATTATGAAATCATTCTTTCTGCATATTCCTGCAGCAAACTATCAGCATCTGGTTTTTTCTGCTTTTTCCTTCTGTCTTTCATCCCACAGCTGATCTGCTCTCTCTTTCCAGCAGCTGCATATTTATCACATTTGCCGCAAAGATGCTCTGCACTCTCCGGTGACTGAAGATCAGTGGATTTCGCGCCGGTCTCTGCAACTAATTTACGCAGGATCTCCGGATTCTCCAGCATTGGACATGGACGAAGCATGTTCTCGTTGAAAGGCTGGTTATCATGATAAGCCTGGAAAATCGGGCTCTTCAGTGCGTCCAGAAGAGAAGTATCTTTGATATTGCAGTTTGAATAATGGATGAATACACAAGGCTCCACATCACCATTTGCATTAATATGCAGATAATGTCTTCCACCTGCAATACATCCATGTACAAATTCAGCATCATTCTGGAAATCCAGCGTAAAGATTGCTTTTGTGCTTCTGAATTTACGAATTGCATGATACATTTCTTCTCGCTGGTCCGGTGTAAGAAGAAGCTCCGGTGAAGCATCATTTCCAACTGGCATGTAATGGAAGAACCATGCAAATAATGCACCACAGTCAATCAGCTTGTCAAAATATTCCTCACTGCTTACACTGTCTACGTTCATGCCTGTATAGCAGGTGGAAACTCCAAATGGAAGACCTCTGTCCTTCAACAGTTTCATTGCATGCATAACCTTCTGATAGATTCCCTCTCCACGGCGTCCGTCGTTGGCTTCCTCGGAACCTTCCAGACTGAATGCCGGAACGAAGTTCTTTACTCTTAAGATTTCATCACAGAATTCCTCATCGAAAAGTGTCCCGTTTGAGAAGGAAAGGAACTCACAATCCGGATGCATCTCACAAAGTTTAATAAGATCCTTCTTACGTACAGTAGGTTCACCACCGGTATAAATATACATGTAAACACCAAGCTCTTTACCCTGTCTGATAATGGAGTCAATGGTCTCCAGATCCAGGTTCAGCTTGTGACCATACTCTGCTGCCCAGCATCCTGTGCAATGCAGATTACAGGCACTTGTAGGATCCAGAAGGATTGCCCACGGAACATTGCAATTGTTCTGTGCAGCAACCTCTTCCTGTCTTGCACTTCCCTTTAAGCTGGCATTTACAATAAAGTTCTGGAAAAATACTTTTCGAACACCTGGATCCAGCTGATACAGATTCATGATCAGCTTATACCAGTTGCTGTCTGTGTCCTGGATTGCATTACGAATGGCATCCCTCTGACTCTTATACCAGTCCTGCGGAGTGAATTTGTCAACTAGCTCCATCAGCTTCGGAATGTTTGTCTCCGGATCCTTTTCCAGATATTCTAATGCTTTTGTTACAGCGCTTTCTACGGCTGCCTGTTTTGCTTTATCAATCAGTTTCATAATGCTCCTCCTTTAAATTTCTCTGAATTCATCTTCCCAGACTACATTTTCATTCTCACGGATTTTCACAGTGTATACTACCACGCAAAGCTTCAGTATTCCCTCCAGCAGAAATGCCACGCCTGTAAAAACCACAGTCAGCTTTGCACCTCCTGCCGGATCAACAAGAAGAAGCATTCCAAATATTCCGGTTGCTACTGCGATAAGCAAAACTGCCCACCAGAGCTTCAAGCCGAATTTTTTCGCTTCCACTGACATTTGGATCCGAAGCAATGCATCGGTCAGAATCACCAGACCGAAAATCACGAAAATCAGTCTTAGTATGCTTCCCTTCTCACCAGAATCAGAATTCCAACTGCAATCATGAGAATTCCAAAGCCAAGGTCAAATTGAAAAGCCAGACAGTAAAAATCTCTGGAAAAATATCCGATTATTTTTATAATTCCATCTGCAATAAACAGAATTCCTGCAAGAACACAAATTATTTTCACGCTTTTTCCGGAACAGCCATCAAAAAAATTCCCAAAGCACAGAAAACAACTGCTATCACTATATATCCATTTCGTGCTATTTTCAAAGTTCCTGACGATTCATTCTGATTCTCCTTTCTGCTTTTCATGGATTTATTATAGTAAGATAAATTTCAAAAAGGAACGGACAAAAAAAGGACTGTGTCTGAAATTCAGACACAATCCTGTATTTGCCTAAAAGCTTACCGCATTTCCATTCTCCGAGGAAAAAGCAGATTTATAAATTCCCTATACGATTTTCAGATAAGCAGGTTTGGTTCCTGCCGCCTTTTCCAATGTTTTCTCAAAAGTATTTTCATAGAGTTCACGCAGCTTCCCTGCATATTCTGTCAGATCATAAGACATCCTGTGATCCATCCAGTCCAGAATCACTCCGATCATTACACATTTATAAAAATGCATGAGCACCTTCATATCTTCTTTTTCCATAATTTCTTCTTTAAAATTATGTACGATATACTGCTTTATAACATACTGGCACATTTTATCCAGTGCACTGGTAAACGTTTCTCTCTGCACGGAACAGTAAATATGGAGCATGGCCTTCTTGTTCTCTCCGATCAGCTTCACCAGTACCTCAAGGCATTCCAGCATAGAATCCACTTCCACCGGATGTTCAAAAGCGTTGTCTACTTCCCGAAGAAGAGCTGATTCCACAACATCAGAAATATCGCGGAAATGATAATAGAAAGTATTCCGGTTCACACCGCAGCGCTCCACAATATCCTTCACTGTAATTTTCGCAAGAGGTTTCTCATTAAGCAGTTCAAACAAAGTCCTGATAATAATTTCTTTCGTAAAACCAGACATTTTCTCACCTGTCATCTTGAAATGAAGCCGTAAAAAAGCCTAATCGGCTATGTTTCCGGCTTGTTAAGTTATTATCACAGATTATGCCACAAACCAATTTAAAATGCAAGGACAACGCGCCCTTGCATTTACATTAATTTCCCCTGTTCTGATAAAACATCAATTTCTGGAACTGATTCATTTCTTCGGATACGTCCCGGACAGCTCCATAAAACATTTTATGTCCATCCTGTTCTCTCAGGAAAAATGCTTTGATATTTATCCATATATACTGACCGTCTTCTCTTCTGCGGCGCACAGTTCCCTCTGCACCTTCAGCCAGTCTCTGGAAAGACCGTTGGAAAATATTCTGCATTTTTTTCCTGTCATCCGGGTGTATTGCTCCATAACCTGAACATTCTCTGCCAGATCCACAGGATCCTGTCCAACCAGCAGACAGTATTTATCATTTACCTGCAGCAATTCTACATTATTACAATATACATCATAAATGGCAATTGGTCCAAGAATATTATTCAGTATGCTGTCACTTGCCAGCTCAGACTGAAACAGATCCTTGAAACGTACATGCTCAATTTTTCGTGCCTGAATCCCCCGGTAATCCACATTATTCTCATCATTGAGAAGTACTTTTATTTCTTCAACCGGAAGAGGCTTGTAGAAGAAATAACCCTGGCCATAAATACAGCCCATATTCAGCAGATAATTGATCTGTCTTCCGTCTCAACGCCCTCTGCGATCATGCGAAGTCCCATAATATTTGCCATTCTGGTAACAGCCTCAAGAATTCCCATTCCCTTGTCCATGGTATTCTCATCCATTTTCAGGAACTTCATGTCAATCTTCAGAACGTCTACATTTACATCCTTCAGCATATTCAAAGAAGAATATCCGCTTCCAAAATCATCCATCAGAACGGTAAAGCCTGCATTTCGCAGTGCCTCTGCCACACCGGTAATCACCTTATATTCTTCTACATAAGCACTTTCTGTAATCTCCAGCTCTACATATTCCGGCGGAAGCATATTTGCGAACCAGATTTTTAAAATGCTCTACTACATCAATTGCATAAATATCCACACTGGATACATTGACAGAAATAGGAATTACCTTGTGTCCGCTTTTTATCCAGTCCTGCAGCGTCTGGCAAACCTGCTCCCACACCTTCATGTCCAGTTCTGTGATCAGTCCGTTACTCTCCATAACCGGAATAAAATATCCAGGTGCCACAATTCCCTTCTCAGGATGCTTCCAGCGCACCAGAGATTCCAGTCCGACGATCTTACCTGTGTTCAGATTACATTTCGGCTGAAGATAGTAGATAAACTCATCTCTTTCCAGACCGGCCTGCACTTCAGCAAGGAGCACATGATTATTCTCCAGGCGTGTCTTCATATCTGAGCTGTAATAAGCACAGCGTACAGCATAATTTCCCTTTACTGTCTCCTGCGCAAGAATTGCCCGGTCATACATCTGTGAAGCACTGAGACTGGATATCATCAATTACATAAAAACCAAAAGCAGGAAGGAATCCGGTATGTCCACCGTATGCACGCACAAATCCGGTAATACGGCATTTCAGATTTTCGAGAACTTTTTCATCATTTGGAAGAACAATTACAAAGTCATCCCCACCCATATATCCGGCAATCCCGCCAAATTCCTGACGCATTTTATTAAGATGCGCCCCGATTTCTCTCAGGAGCTTGTCTCCTGCCACCTGACCATACCATTCGTTAAAAAGCTTAAAATGTTCAATATCAATGGCTACCAGACAGTATTTCCCTGCCGCAGCTTCATTTATTCTGAGAAAGGTTTCTGTCTGTGTAAAAAAAGGAATTCTGGCAAATAAACCTGTAAGCTTATTCTTCTCCGTCTTGCCCGGGTTTCTCCGTTCCAGGATCTCCTTCTTCATATTTACAAAACGGCAAAGATTATCCATATCTTCCTCGTAAATATCCTTTGCCAAAATTACATGACAGTTCCTTGCTCCCGGCCACTCGACCTCTCCGGCATTGATTTTCAGCCATTTCCCCTGATCTTCATTATAGAATAAATCGGTCTTCCGGTTCGGATGTGCCAACGGGCAATTACGACAGGGCTTCTCTCTTCCCCGAAACTTCTCATAACAGATCTCTCCGGGCTCAAAATCCGAAAACTGTTTCATCAGTGCTTTACTCATATACTGAATTCGATATGACTCATCTACTATGTATGTAATTGTCTCAGTTCTCTTATCCTGTCTCATACGCGTCCTTTTCCATTTCTGAATGTAAATCCAACGATTAAAACTATTAAAAATATTATAAGCTATTCCTTTTCAATACGCAACAGGTCAACTCGCGAAAGTTTTTCTGTTTTTTTTTAGGCAAAATGACACATATTACAATAAAGCTAAGAAATGCTCCCGCCAGAAAACAATAGAATCTATTGACTGACTGGATGAATTGGAAAAACAGTATGATGACCCTATTGCTCACTTTCAAAAAAGAGTGGAGCAGCTAAAAGCTGACAAAAGCCGACAATATTGTTGCATTTAGCGTGGCTTTCTTTTACACTCATATTTATCGGACAAGTACGTTTTTATACGGTGCAGTATATCCATAAGCTTACGTACAATATTTTCATAAGAATATCTTAAGATTTTACCCCTTTCATCTTAAATTTTGTCTGATACCTTATATATTACAGGGGAGGTGAAAAAGAAAATGGCAACAATTCTTGTATGTGATGATGATAAAGATATTGTAGAAGCATCAGCATTTATCTGGAGCAGGAAGGTCACCAGATTCTAAAGGCTTACGATGGACAACAGGCACTTTTGGTTTTACAGAAAAATGAGGTAGATCTGTTGATCATCGACGTAATGATGCCGAAGCTGGATGGCATCAGGGCAACTTTGAAAATCAGGGAGGAACATTCTCTTCCTATTATTATTCTTTCAGCAAAGTCCGAGGATGCAGATAAAATTCTTGGATTGAATGTTGGAGCTGACGATTACGTAACCAAGCCCTTTAGTCCTTTAGAGCTGATTGCAGGGTTCGTTCCCAGCTTCGAAGATATACCCAGCTGGGTGCAGCGGTTTCCTGTGAAAGTCAGCATATTTATACAACCGGCGGGCTGACGGTGAATGACGATCAGAAAGAAGTTCAGGTGGATGGCGAAACCCTGAGGCTTACGCCAATTGAATATAATATTCTGCTTCTTCTCATAAAGAATCAAGGACGGGTATTTTCCATCAATCAAATTTATGAAAATATCTGGAATGAAGAAGCAATTGCGGCAGATAACACAATTGCCGTGCATATCCGGCATATCCGGGAAAAGATTGAGATCAATCCCAAGGAGCCCAGGTATTTAAAAGTTGTCTGGGGACTTGGATATAAAATTGAAAAGCTTTGATTAAAAGTATTTGAAAGATTCGCTATTGAATATGCCAAATGGCGTTACCAATACGATAAGCAGCACATTATCAAGAAAGGGATTAATCATATGGAAAAGAAAAAATGGCACCGCAGCCCTGGTATCAAAGGGCTTTTGCTCCTATTTCAATATATTTTTCTGGGAGCTGTAATCTTCTCAGGTTTATTTTTAATTACCTCTTTGGCACATGGTCTGAGGCTTTCTGATTCCGGGAAAGATTATCTGGATTCCACGGCATTTGCCAATACCCTCTACGACGCAGCCTATGACGTGATGTACGGAATTTCTGGTACATTTCCCTATACTAACGTATCCTGGAAAGGCCTTGCCCAAAATGAAGCTTCCCAGTCATCTGACAAAAATGCCTCATCTGAGGCTCACGCTTCTTTAATTCAGACATCTGCATCCCAAGTAGTTGATCTTAATGAAATTGCCAACGATGAAGAAATCTCTTTTCAAAACACCTCCGGTCTGGCCTATTCAGTTTCAGACCTGGAAAAATGGGCGCAGGATTTTGATACCTCCAGTGGAAATCCCATTGTGATCTGCCACCAGGCTTCTTCTGCCGGCGAGTCACTTTCCCGGCATTATTATTATGTTCAGGATTTTTCTGGAAAAAATTGACAGTGGAGAGCTGGATTTTTCTGTGGATATGGAGTATTACGGATTCAGTGACTCTGCAACTGAAATAGCATCCTACGATGAAAATCTCAAACAGCTTATCGAAGACATCAAATACGACATGCAATATGGTGTAATGGATGATCTTTCCGGCATTCAGATCACATCCGGGGACGGCAAAGTGCTCTATGATTCCATCTCCCTCTATGATGGATATTATGAACCAACAGAGGCTTATCCGCCCCAAGGCGCAGACAGCATTCTGGATGTTCTAAATTCCAATGCCAAATGGAATGACCGCATAGATGAGGCTTTCGAATCTCTTTACAGCCTTCTTTCCAGAACTGACTTTTATATCCAGCAGGAGCAGATTCTGAAAAATTATTCCCAGGGTCACTCCAACATGAGTTACATTTACATTAACGAGGATGACGGACAGGTTATTTCCAATGACAGCGAGCTGGAAGCCAGCTGGGCTATACCTTGGAACGCAGTGTAACACACGCTGATTCAGCCATAGAAAATCCTACAGCTGACAATATGGGGGGCACCATCGATTATTGCACAAAACTGACAGATCTTTTAAAATCTATAAATGGTATTTCCTATGTTCTTATCCAATATCAACCAGATGGATTTACCAGCAACCTGGCAGGGCTCAGGAAATACAATACTTTCCCCGGAAACAATGTTACCTGCGACTCCTGGAAGGAGGTGGCAAACTCCCTGCTGCCAGCAGTAAACAGCAATTTCATCTTTGCAGCCTATGTGGATCAGACATTTCCTGTTTCCGATACCTTTTTGCCGACAAAACATTTTTTGAAAACTATTCCAGCTATCAGAAGCCGGTATTTCTTTTCTTCCTGCTGTGCAGCTTTCTTTTCCTGGCTGCGTTTGTATGGCTAACAGCAATTGCCGGAAGAAAAAACAGTGACCAAAAGCTGCACCTTTGCTTTTTTGACCGCTGGCCAACCGAGCTTTCTGCAGGACTGATTCTGCTTGCATGGTTTCCTGTCCTGGTACGCTTTTTACAATGCCTGTCCTTTGCAGACTATCAGACTGACAGACTGCGTGCCACATCGCTCCTTGATGTGAGTCTGTTGCTGAAGCTTATGATTCTGGGGCTTTACACTTTATTCTGGTTCCAGATTGGCTACCTTAGCCTGGTACGGCGGATCAAGGCAAAGCAGCTCTGGAAAAACAGCATCCTGCGCCGTCTTCTTGTCCTGACCTCCAGACTGATTCATTCAGCCAGTCACAAGCTTCACGCCCTTGCTGATCTCTACTCCAGAAACACTGCTGCCAGACTGAAAGCAACCTTCGCTTTTCTTTGCTTTCTTTTCATCAAATATATAATCTGCGGTCCCTTACTTGGCAGCATGCAGCTGTTCTTTTTCTTCAGCTGTCTGGCTGATCTTTTGATACTGCTATATGTTATTACAAAAGCCTGCAGCAGAGAACAGATCATAAAAGGACTGAGAGAAATTTCCAATGGAAACCTGCAATATAAAATTCCTCTGGAACGGCTTTGGGGCGATGATAAACATATTGCAGAATATATTAATAACATTGGAAGCGGTCTTGACGCAGCTGTAGAAAACAGTGTGAAAAATGAGCGAATGAAAACCGAGCTGATCACCAACGTTTCCCACGATCTGAAGACCCCGCTGACTTCCATTATCAGCTACATTGATCTTCTGAAACGTGAGAATTTTACGGATCCTAAGGTTCTGGAATATCTGGATATTCTGGAACCAAGGCAGCCCGGCTGAAAGTACTCACAGAGGATGTGGTAGAAGCCTCCAAGGCCAGCACCGGAAATCTGACACTGAACATGAATAATCTTGATTTCGTAGAAATGCTCCATCAGGTAATCGGAGAGTTCGAGGAGCGTTTCGAAGAACACCATCTTACCATGATAGTACATTTTCCAGATGAGCCTTCTGTAATCTATGCGGATGGCCAGCGGCTGTGGCGTGTATTGGAAAATATTTTCGGAAATGTAACAAAATATGCCATGGAAGACACCCGGGTTTACGCGGAAGTAATGAACGCCCACGGTCAGGTGGTTTTCACCCTGAAAAATATTTCCGCCCAGCCGTTAAATTTCGCTGCCGAGGAACTTACCGAGCGTTTCGTCCGCGGTGACGTAGCCCGTGGCACCGAGGGAAGCGGGCTTGGACTTAGCATTGCCAAAAGTCTTACTGAGCTCCAGGGCGGCAAATTCCAGCTTTACCTGGATGGGGATTTATTCAAAGTGACTATCACCTTCCAGGCGCAGAATTCCAAGTGCACTGACGCAGAAGTCCCTGCTCAGCCCAAGCCGGAAGCGAGATGATTTTTATCATATGCAGCTATAAAAATAGCAGCAGGAGTAAGCGATTAGTTTACTTCTGCTGCTGTTTTGCAATTAATATTCCAGTCTCGGCATACTCTTAAATTTCTCAAACTCTCCAATGGTAAACATGGAAAGAGCAATGCTTGGAAGTACACTGGACATGCCTGCATTGTTCGCTTTGTACAGCATCGGGAACCACTGGAGGCGGAAACCAAGGCTATAGCTAAGAGCAAGAGCAAATACGTAAGACGGCACCGACACACCGATTACCGATATGACCGTGGCCAGCGAATCCCATATGGTGTTATATTTCAGGGCTGCCAATAGTCCCAGTAGCAGTCCTACTATCGCTCCGATGATAACGGCAAGTCCTCCGATTCCAATAGAAATTGGAAGTCTTGTCTGAATCATCTGGGAAATAGGAGTGTTCTTGGAAATATTGTAGCTGACACCAAGATCACCTTTTAACATATTTTTTGCGTAGTTCACAAACTGGACAGCTACTGGCTGATCCAGACCGTACTTTACATACAGCGCTTCACGCAGGGCAGGTGTGTTTATGCGGCGGACATTCCATCAAAAATTTGGAATAGAAAACCCCAGTGCTGCAACACTGGGGTTTTCGTTTGTAGTTGAACTACATGGATTTTTCACATCTCTTTGCCCATTGGCATTATAGCATATGTTTTTTTCTTTTCAATATGCATTTTATAATTAAATGTAACTGTTCAGTACCTTCACAGTTACACGCTCCGCGATGCACAGAAATCATGCTTTGCATGATTTCGCGCCGCAATTCTCGGATTTTCTGTGAACTACGTTCACAAAAAACACCTGGCGGAATACTGCCTTCTGAATAGTTACAATTAAATTACATAATCATCTGCGCTTGCAGCCTGCCAGTCAAGAAGGTCGCCTAATGTAATATTATCTACCACTTCATTGATAGCATCATCAATCTTCTTCCAGAGGATACGTGTGACGCATGCATCACCTTTCTCGCAGCCGCCTCCGTCTGGTGCGACACAGTCTACCGGTGACAGACAGCCTTCTGTCAGTCTGAGGATCATGCCTACTGTGTACTCTTCTGGTCTTCGCTGCAGGGAGTAACCGCCCTGTGGTCCGCGGACACTCTTCACATATCCAGCCTTATTTAATACAGAAATGATCTGCTCCAGATATTTCTCAGAAATCTCCTGTCTGCGCGCTACATCCTTTAACCTGATCGGCTCTCCGTTGTCATTGGTAGCCAGATCAAGCATTAACTTTATTGCATATCTACCCTTAGTGGATATTCTCATCTTCATTCCTCCTGCTCTGTGATTCTGCAAATGCAAAATCACTCTACAGAAGATTATACCTTCTAATTCCTATTATTTCAATAGGAAATTATCTTTTTATTCGCAGATAATCCAGTATTCCGGAAATAGTTATCGTCTGCGCATGAGCCGCTGCGCGACTGATAAGCTGGTTCGCAATGTGAACTTTTTCTCACTCTCTGATGTTTCCTCATAAATTACCGGAACTGCTGTGTCGTCATAAGGCTGTCAAGAGTTTCAACTGCCTGATCATTCTGGATGATTTTAAACGTGACATCCTTTTCCCCATCAATTGGCGAGTAATAACAGCAGTCCCTAAAATTCTAATTTTTCTCATATCGTTTCCTTTCCCGGGCTAGAGCGTGTCGATTGCAGAAATATGCTGAAAAAAGAATCGCAATTTACCTGTCTTTCCCTTATAATAATGCTGATAATAAAATGCTTTATCAAACAAGTAGCATTTAAAAAGCACTTGAAAACAGGAGAAAACGAAATGAGTAACCGAATTGAGATAACAGATTTCACTGCCCCGGAGCTGGATGTTTACGCCAGAATCCCGGAGGTGCAGCTTCTACGATTCTATGAGCCCAAACCAGGACTTTTTATCGCAGAAAGCCCAAAGGTAATCCAACGCGCGGCCAATGCCGGATATCAGCCGGTTTCTTTTTTAGTTCAACACAAGGATCTGGAAAAAGAAGGAAAAGAATTGTTACAAAAGTTCCCGGGAATTCCGGTTTATACAGCAGATTATGAGGTACTTGTAAAGCTTACAGGCTTTGCACTTACCCGTGGAATGCTTTGTGCCATGACTCGCCGGGACCTTCCCTCTGTGGAAGATATCTGCAAAAATGCCCGCCGTATCGCCATTCTGGAAAATGTAGTGAACCCAACCAATATCGGAGCCATTTTTCGTTCAGCTGCCGCGCTTCATATGGATGCGGTTCTTCTCACCCCAGGCTGTTGTGATCCTCTTTACCGCAGAGCCACCCGGGTAAGTATGGGTACTGTTTTTCAGATTCCATGGACTTATTTTCATAAAAAAGTGTCCTGGCCGGAAGCTGGAATGGAGCAGCTTCGCTCTCTCGGATTTAAAACTGTAGCAATGGCTCTTCGGAACGATTCCATCAGCATTGACGCCCCAGCCCTTCAAGCCGAAGAAAAACTGGCGATTATCCTTGGAGCTGAAGGAGACGGACTGGTGGATGCAACCATCACCGGCTGCGATTACACAGTAAAAATCCCCATGTCCCATGAAGTGGATTCCCTGAATGTAGCTGCCGCAAGTGCTGTGGCTTTCTGGGAACTTGGAAAAAGGTGAGGGAATGCTTCCTCACCTTTTCCAGAGCGTGTTTAAACAGGTTCTAAGACTCCAGCATTTTCACCAGACATTCCTTTTTATAAAATGAGATTCCATAACAAAAGATATCTTTATACCTGTCCTTATAATCCTCTGCATACTTTCTCTCTTTCATCTGCGCCAGTGCTTTATCACAATCTTTATTTAACTGTTTCATGCTTTGCGAATATTTTACTTCGAAAATCGCTACCTTTCCATTGGCTTTATCAATAATCACAAGATCTGGTCTTCCCAATCCATGCTCTTTGTTCGATTCAATCTGTTCACCAGCTCCCATAAAAATGCCTGTGAGAAACGCATGATAGAAGTCTTCTTTATAATCATGATAACTGATGGTATTCCACAGCAATAGATTCATTTCTCTGGTTATAATTTCTGGTTTTTGATTCCAGAGAGCCTGAAAAATCGCTGTTCGATTCCATTTTTTCACACTGTCAGCAAACCATTTCATTACCGTAGTTTCAAAAATTTCTCTTATTTCCGCATTTGGTATCTTTAATGCTTTGGTATCCGGTGAAAATGCAGTTTTCCCTTCTGAAATCCGCGCTTCTGTCAGATAACCAGTCATGTAAAGAATACTCCAAAGATTACTTTCGGATGAATGCAAATAATCATAAGTCAGGTTCTCATCAATATCCTGAAGAATATATCCACCAGAAAGCAATGTTTCCATTTTGTCCGTAATGCTATTGCCTGCAAAATCGATGAAAGAGCGGATAATTGCGTTGTCACTGGTATTTTTCCAATAACTGACTGGCTGCGCTTTGGGATTTCTCTGAAGTTCCCGCAAATAATTCATAACATCCCACGGGCAGTACACATCAATTTCTCCCATATGATATCCATCGTACCATTCCTTCATCTGCTTTGCATACTGCACTGTCCCTGTATCTTCCAGGATTTTGTTGACCTCCTGCTGGGTAAATCCGAAATATTCATTGAATCCGGTATTTGCAATCGTATCTGTAACAAAGTTATTTGTCCCTGTAAAAATGCTCTCTTTTGCAATCTGCAGACAGCCTGTGATAACAGCAAATTTCAATGAAGTATTATCTTTTAATGCAGTACTCATCATACCTCTGATAATTTCCAGCATTTGCTGGTAATATCCTTTGCTGCTGGCTTTTGCTATAGGAACGTCATATTCATCTATAAGCAAAATCATCTGCTTATGGTAATAATTCTCGAGCAGACGCATAAGCAGACTAAGAGATCTGATAACCAAAATTTTGCTTCCCTCACCAGATTTCAGAAGTTTAAAGCGTTTACGATCTTCTTCATCAATTTCTTCGCTTTCCAGCAAAAAACTGTATTTCTGATACAAATCAGAGATGGTAAATACCAGCTGGTCATACGCACTTGCAAAATCAAGTCCATCTATATCTTTAAATGTCAAAAAAATAGTAGGCCACTTATTCAACCATTTTTCACAAAGCTCGTGATTTCTTGAAATTTCAAGCCCTTCAAATAATTTCTGACTCTCATTTCGAACATTAAAGAAATAGTAGAGCATGCTCATGCCCAATGTTTTCCCAAATCGTCTCGGTCTGGTAATCAATGTTACTTTCGCTGCACCATCGGTTAGGAGTTCAGATATGAAACCGCTTTTATCAATATAATAGTTATTATTCTCACGTATCTCTTTAAAATCAGAGATACCTACTGGAATATTAGGATTTCCCATATGCCCTTCCTTCCTAAACAGATATTTTTTATATAAACATGATAACACAGCAGTATAGTTTCAGCAAATAAAAAAACGATAACCAAATGGTTACCGTCTCATTTACTGTACCTTCAAAACTACATACATGTTACATCCTAATGGAATCATTTTACCTCTGCGTGAGTCCGGCAGCTACTTTGCAACCGCCTTTCTCATTTCTTGGTCAAGCCCTCACCCTATTAGTAACAGTCAGCTCCATGTGTTACCACACTTCCACCCCTGCCCTATCTACCTCGTCGTCTTCAAGGGGGTTTACTTCTTTCGAATGGGACATCTCATCTTGAGGGGGGCTTCACGCTTAGATGCCTTCAGCGTTTATCCCTTCCGGACTTGGCTACCCGGCCGTAGACTTGGCAGTCTAACCGGTACACCAGCGGTCCGTCCATCCCGGTCCTCTCGTACTAAGGACAGCTCCTCTCAGATATCCTACGCCCACGCCGGATAGGGACCGAACTGTCTCACGACGTTCTGAACCCAGCTCGCGTACCGCTTTAATGGGCGAACA
>ENA-OQAA01000113-OQAA01000113.1-human-gut-metagenome-genome-assembly--contig:-NODE-113-length-56893-cov-6.135926_pt1 | contig 56893 bp, 49 predicted proteins | sample MGYA00242489_ERZ504515 | MGnify/ENA primary metagenome ERZ504515 (study PRJEB26092, sample SAMD00036237) | human gut metagenome | host: Homo sapiens | study: EMG produced TPA metagenomics assembly of... | reverse complement strand
CCGGTTCACCGGAAGCGGCTGGAATGCGGGAGGCGTCAGCATCGTCAGCGGCAATGCCGGCGGCAGAAGAATTGCCTGTCAGGTCTACCGTAGTCTTTCCGGCCTTCAATGCTTCACTACTTCGGCGGCTGCCTTGCGCGTGGGAACCAGTTGGAATTCGGCATCTTGGCGCAGGTTGTTGAAACGGACGCCCGGAGCCACAGTACGTTCACCTCGGTGATGTTGTCCACAGTGAACTCTGCCATCGAATGGGCGCCGAGGCTTCGGATACTGTTCGAAAATACGCCCAGATCGCCCATCTGTATCTGCTGTCCGTTCAACAACTGCTCGCGCAGGCAGTCCACGGCAAGAATAAGGATGGCCTGGATATCGGCACGCGAATATACACATCCGTGGCTGGCAATGTGGTAACAGAACTTGTCCAGTGTCATTACTTGTGAGTACTGGGCGTTGGCATACGCCTTCTTGGCCGCGTCTTTGTCGGTGGGGTTACCACGCATGCAGGTGCTGTAGTTAATCATGATAAATAGGGTTTTAAGAGATGAAAAATAAAAAATGAATTTCGTCAGTGAAGAAGGAGAATACTTTACTTTTCTTGCGGATTGCACGTAGGTAACGTGTAAGGCTGAAGGTTAGTAACGTATGGGGTTACATGTTAGTAACATGCTAGGCCGAAGGTTAGTAACGTATCGGCTCCCTCATTGTTGACATTGCAAAGATAGGTACTGTGAAATGCGTGCTGACGCTTTATGACACCTTGTGGCACTTTATGGCTTTCATCCTGTTCCAAAGAGCTTGCAGGGCTATCCGGGGCTGCCCAGATGCCGGTTGATCAGTGTCACCTGGCGGCTCGTGAAGACTTTTTGCGAGGTATAGTAACCCGTTGCGGATAACTCTTCCATCAGAGGGGGACAGCCGTTTATCCACCTCATCAGATGCCGGGTGGCTATCCGGGGATTTGAACCGGGAAAATAGAGCAGAGCTAGGCTACCCTTTGTCATGGATGGGAAATAAAGGAAATCTTTCATATTTATACATTTTAAATTCAGGAATCTTGCAAACTTGCAGAACTTGCACTCTCTCTCACACCCACACACGTACGTGTGTGCATGCGCGCGTTGAATTCGTATTCGCCACGCCCCACTTTGACCAGCTGTCCGCGTTCGGTCATACGTTTCAGCAGCGAGTCCACCGAGCCTGCCGGAACTCCTACCTGTTCTCCTTTGTCGATGGCTTCGTTGCGGGTGAAGCGCAGGGGAAGGCAGTCGAACAGGGTTTCGGGAGTCATGTTCGCCGATGGTGCGGTGGGGGTTCCTGCGGGCAGGAGCGAGAGAATGTGGCATGCATGGCGGTACAGAGGTTCCACCAAGGCCAGCACGGCATAAAAGTCGTCGGTGCGGATGGAGAGGTTGAATTGCGGCACGATTCCGTCTGCTATGTTTTCTTGTGGAATATGGGCCGACGGGGTCAGTCCGGGACAGTTCAGCAGGGTACGCACGATGTTTTCCTGTGGTTCGCCGCTCCTTTCGCCTCCCGGCAGCAGGGATTCCAGAGAGCGCAGCAGGGCGATAATGCTTATGATGCGGAAGATATTGATGGCAATACGGGTTACAGCGCTTTTCATCTGGTTACCGTGAATGGCGGAGGCTCGTCCGAATACACGGGCAAAGTGGAAGTTGAATATCTCTTTTTGCTCGTGGGTGAGCTTCATGTTGATGTTGCTCACCGAGGCGGTGATGGCGTTCAGCACTTCTTTCCATTGTGCCCCCCATTCCAGAAAACGGGAGTCATAGTCTGTATCCGCTTCGTTGAACTGGTCTTCCCATTCTTCAATGGCAGGCATATAGTAGAACAGCTGGCGCGAGAACAATCCGTTTTCGGCCGATGGGATAAGGGGCTTGATTTGTGCAGGCGTGCCGCTGAGAAGCACGCAGAGGAACGTGACGTTACATTCGCGGTATTCGTGATTGGTGCGCCGGTTGTAGGCCAGCCGGTCATGGTCGAAACATTTCCGGAGGAGGTCGCTCCAGTGTCCGTGATCGCCTCCAATGGCGGTGCTCACGGTGTCGGCCTCGGTTTCGCATATCAGTCCTACGCCTCCGGAGTCCATCAGGTTTTCCTGTATGCCTGTACCGGTATTGTCACCGGCTATGAGGAGCATTTTCAGCTGGGGCTGTTCGGGTTCAGGGGTATTTACCTTTTCCTTCCCCAAAGTGTCCCATTTTGTCTTTTCCATGCGGTAGGTCTTTATTTTTTCCCGGTAGGTGTCCAGCAGCGCGTTGTGTATGGGTTCTGCCAGACGGCGTACCCAGGTCAGTGCACCCTTGCCGGAAGCGGGAGGCGCGGTGACGAACACTTGCAGACAGGGATACTTGTGTTTTCGTCCGTACACAAAACTTACCAGTTTGTTGAGGGTGCTTCCCAGCACGGTTGCTGCACCCAGCAGCAGGATATCCCGTTGGGCGGGAGAGTTACCGCAGTCTATGATCCCTTGCAGGAAGGCGGGCCAGCGGTAGTCGGGGAAAGAGGGAAGTCGGGCAGGGAGGATGGCTTTGGGCACGCCGTCGGACAGGGGGGAGGCTGGGTCCGTGAAAACGGCATCGGGCGGAGTCCCGTCGGAGGCATCCGGATGGGCATTATACGATACGCGTGCACGTGTGTGGGTGTGGAGAGACTGCAAGTTCTGCAAGTTTGCAAGTTTCGGGTCCATTTTCACCCCGGCCACCTCTGCCAGATGGAAGACGGTTCCCAGGGAATTTCTGCCTGTTCCTTTGGTCAGAGCATGTCCGTACAGTTTGTCTGCTTCATCGTGGTGGTACTTTTCGGATATGCGGCAGATGCGGTGGAACCGGGTGCGTCCTTCCTCGCCGCAAGTGTTGGCTATGGCAAAGGCCAGCGGCATATATTCCTGATAGGTGGGGGCCACATTGACTCCCGCTTGTTCGATGGCTGTTACCAGCTGTTCCAAGATAGAAATAGAATCGTTCATTTTTTAATATTTATGGTTATTGATTTTCGCTTCTCCGTCGTGCGACAGAAAACAGGCTCTGGACAAGTCGGCATTGGCCCTGTCCACTTTCAGCTCGTATTTCCATTCCAGATACTCCCATGCGGTGTGCAGGGCATTGTCGAAGGATTCTTCTACGCTCAGGAAAGGTTTATGCGATAAGGGATAAAAAGTTTTACTCCCTGATTTCCGGGGCTGACAAAGGAAAGTACGGGGTGCAGCACTTCATCGGCAAAGAGACGGTCGCGCCACATTGCCGCTTCTTCGGTGGAAGCCAGTTCGTCAATATCTATGACAAAGAGGCCCGAAGGAACTTGCATGCATTGCTCTTTGCAGTAAGAGAAGATACCTGCCGGAGTGACATACGGTAAAAGGGTCTGTTTATTCTTTCGGAACACTTGCTTGTCTCCGAGTCCGGCTCTGACTTTATGCGTCAGTTCTTCCAGTTGCGGATTGGTGCTGATGTAGGTATGAAGCCCTGCCACACTGCATATACATGTGGGTATTTTATTGGTGACGGGTGCATTGAAAAATGACATGATGTATTCTTTCATAAAAGAAATTGATTTTGATTTATCTGCACAAATATACGGGTAGGGAATGACGTATGGAAATCGATTCATAACCGTTTACTATCTGTTTACTATTAGTGCATGCTATTGATTATATATTGATGAAATATGGATTTTGATTAACGATCTGTTGATAATAATTAAAGAATAGAGAAAAGAAATAGTATATGAATGAAAAACCTGATATGATGATAAATATTTATGGCGGAAATAATCTGATTGCTCCTGTGGCATCTTCCGCCATTCAGAACTTTTATGGCGACCGGGGTGATGAGGCCGCCGACCAACCGGAAGATTCTGAGAAAACGGAGAATACAGAAAGTGTGGCGGATGAGAAGCCGGCACAGGAACCGGCGGAACTGTCGGATGATGAATTTTACGTATCGGTCTATATACCCGATATAAAGGTGATGAGGGCTTACAAGATACTTTTGGGAGAGTGTACCACGGCACGCGAACTGGCGGTGGTGGTAGGAAAGATGCTGGCCGATGAGAACTGTAGGAATGTAGACAAACACACGGTGGTGAAAGCGGCTTTCATCAAGTCGTTGCTACCTTTTGCCAAACGACTCGTGTCGGGCGGTACGATAGCCAATATACGGGCGCAGATTAATAATATGCTGGCTAGTAAATAATTTTTTCGATTATCCTCTTACTCCATTGGCACGTTAGCAAATCGGCAAATTATTTATGTTGCGGGATTATCAGATAGAGATGAAAACACGTCTGATGGAAGCGTGGAAAGCTCACCGGAGTGTGATGGTGCAGATGCCTACCGGTACGGGCAAGACACATCTGCTGGCATCTGTGGTCAGTGAGTTTGTGTCTTCTGCAGGCAGTGGGGTATGGCTTATTGCCCATCGTAGGGAACTGGTGGCGCAAATGGAGGAAACGCTGGCTAAATATGGTATCCGGAGGGAGGATACTCCGGTCAGGGTAATGTCTGTCCAATGGCTATCCCGGCACTGGAATGAGGCGGGTGATGCTCCGGGACTGATTGTGATAGACGAGGCTCATCATGCCTTAGCCGCTTCTTACACGGAGATGTGGAAGCGTTATCCTGCCGCAAAGAAACTGGGTGTGACTGCCACACCTTGCCGCCTGAACCGTAGGGGGTTCACGGAACTGTTCGAGGTGCTGGTTACTTCGTGGAGTATTGCCGAGTTTATTGAAAAAGGCGTGTTGTCTGTGTTCGATTATGTATCCATCCGTCCCGGCAGCGAGGAGCAGCGGCTCATTGATGGTCTGGAGAAACGGGGGGCCGATGGGGATTATCAGGTGAAAGAGATGGATGCGGTACTGAACAGGCGTCCCGGTATCGAGCGCCTGTACCGCAGTGTCAGGCAGTTTGCTTCCGGCAAGAAGGGGATGGTGTATGCCATCAGCATTGAACATGCCCGGCGGATAGCGGAGTATTACAGCAGGCGGGGAGTGAATGCGGTGGCTGTGGACAGCAAGACTCCTGCTATGGAACGCAAGCGGATGGTGGAGGAGTTCAGACATGGAAAAATCGAGGTGCTGGTGAATGTGGATGTATTTAGCGAGGGGTTCGACTGTCCCGATGTGGAGTTTGTACAACTGGCCCGTCCTACTTTGTCACTGGCTAAATATTTGCAGCAGGTAGGACGCGGATTGCGGAGATCGGAGGGCAAGGAGGCGTGTATGCTGATAGACAATGTGGGGCTGTACCGCATTTTCGGGCTTCCTACACAGCGATGGAACTGGGATGCTATGTTCCGGGGACGGATGGCGGGAAAGGGGAGTTTGCCCGGACGGATGAATTGTGATGCTTCCGTTACCGCTTTTCCGGTGGTGGAAAGGCCGGCTGAAGCCGGTGGGGACTTGGTGATGGTTATGGAGCACGGGCGTTTGCTTTCTTCCATCAGAGAGCAGGCTTTGCCGGATGAGAAGGAGCAGTCACCGTCATGCAGGTTGAGGGCATTTGTAGATAAGGAAACAGGTCTTTGGGGATTGGAAAAGGGAGATGAGATGCTGCCGGACGTTTCGTTTAAAGAGATTTTGAGTATCAAAGGACGTTTTGCCGTAGGGAGGCTTCGGAACGGGTGTGTCCGGGTACTGGATGATACGGGGGCTTTGGTGGCCGAACTGGGGCATTGCTGTGAGGTGAGGTTGCTGAAAGATGATTTGTTGCAAGTCCGTCATGCCGGGAATTCGGTGTCTTATGTGGATTTACGGAACGGCCGGTGTTATGCTGTCCGCCCGCGTGTCCTCAGATACGGGAGCATAGAATTGTTACAGGTGAACCGTACTTATTACAGCAGGACAAGGCAGGTGTATACCAATACATGCGGGTTGCCTTCTTCGTCCATTGTGTGGATGGGGTTTTATGTGAAGATGTACGATGGCAGAGTGCCTTCCCGATGCCGCCGCATGGAAGATGGAGGCTTTTGTTGTGAACCGCAGGTTTGTCTGTTGGAAGGGGATGAGGAGCGTGCTTATTATCTGAGCGGACGGTTGCCGGATCAAAGTATTGTGGTGATGGATGAGGAGGGACGGTATTATCATGTGGAGAAAGGACATGGAAAGCGTTATGTGGCTTGTAACCGTCCGTCGGACCGGAGTGAGGATTTTGATGAGGCGGTGGCATTGCTCCGAAGGCAGGCGGACGAGCGTGTGGAGAAACATTTGCAGGAGGAAAAGTGCGAGACTGAACGGAAACGGCAGCGTATAATCAGCAGGAGTGTGGAGGCCGTACCTTTTCAGATAGGAGTGAAATGGGGGTTGAGGACAGCGGAGCAGATTTTGATTCCACCTGTCTATCGGAGAATATTGCGTCCGGTGGGTGGTTATTGCGCCTATCAGGACAGCTCCTGCCAGTGGGGGGTGCTGACTGTAGACGGAAGGATCATTATCCGGGCCCGGTATATGGAGGTGGAGATAGACAGGGATGGAACGGCGCGTCTTACTTTGGTTCCGGGGAAGATGGAAACGGTGAAGCTGACGGATTAATAGGATAAAAAGCAGGGGATAACTTTTTGTCAGACCGATATTTAGCGATGGAATACGGATCATTATGAAAAGTTTTGTAACTTTGCATCCGATTTTAAAAAAGGAGATATTGATATGGAATTACCTGATGACCCGATGATGCTTTTCAGCATGGTGAATATGAAACTTCGTGACTGCTATCATTCGCTGGACGAGCTTTGTGATGATATGAATGTAGACAAGGAGCTGTTGGTGAAAAAATTGAAGGCGGCCGGATTTGAGTATAGTAAGGAAAACAACAAGTTTGGTAGATAGAGGGATCAGCCCGTTCCGGAAGAATGCTTGGGACGGGCTGATTTTTTTATTGAGATACCTATTGTTGATTATTTTTGTATAAGTCCTGTTTCCGGTATTGCAACAGGGATGTTCCGGTATGCCGCTTGAAGAAACGTCTTAAGGTGGCAAGATTGGCAAACCGGGTTCTTTGAACGATTTCCTGTATGCTGATGGATGGATTCTCCAATAATGCGTAAATCTCTTGCAGGGTATAATGTATAATCCATTCTTTGGGGGATTTTCCACTTACCAGAGTCAAGGCTTCAGTCAGGTATTTGGAGGAAACATGCAACTTTTCGGCATAGAACGCCACTTCTTTGTTTTCTTTGTAATGCTTTAACAGCAAATCCAGAAAAAAGTATCCGATTTCTTCTTTATGCAAGGTGGTGACTTTATGTTCTTTTACTGTGCTGTAATAGTCTGCATAAAGTTCCAGAAAAGGTAATTTCAGCAGATTGGTAATAGATTCTTTTGTAAATAAATAAGTTGGAGAAGTAGCTCTGTTGTATAGTAACCGGAAATAGAGGGAGAACTGTTCCGCTTTCTCTTGGGATAGCGAATAGATGCAGTGGGTTTGGGTGTAGGTATGAAAACCGGTCGGAAAACGTTTGATACTTCCATTGATCACGTCATAAAAAAGGGCATTTGAAAAAGTACAATAATCGATGGTGAAAGTCAGACTGGATTTTATAAATGAAACCAAGAATCCCGGCATGAAAATAAGAATGTCGTTTGCACAAATAACATATTTCCGGAGACCAATCTGGATCTCGGCATTCCCTTCAGTACACATACCCAAAACTCCTTCCGGCAGATAAGAGGGGTATTTGCTGAAAGGCACTGTGTGCGCATCCATATAAATACTGAAATCTTGATCGGACAGTCCTTCTTTGGTATCCTGTGGTTTTGGGGTATTATATAACATACTTTGTATCAGCTCTAGGTTCACAAAATTAGAATTTAATGATACATTCCGCCGGAAGTAGTGGACATAAGGGAAAATAAAACGGAAAAAAACTACGTGTATTTGATTTTTTTAATATAATGATAGGAGAACAATTTTAGCTTCCCGTAAGTTGTAGGAGAACACGGAAAATTATTCTTTTTTACAGAAAGAAGGGTGAATTCAAAAAGATCGTTTGATTTGTTTTTGAATTCACCCTTTATGAATGGAGCGGAGTTATTTTTGCGCCAGTAATTTGGCTATGGCACGGTCGGGTTTCCCGGTTTCTGTCAGGGGAAGTTTGAATACCGGAACAAAACGTTTGGGACGCCAGTAGGGAGGTAATTGATGTGTGCAGGTCTGTTCTATGTCGTCGGGCAGTTGCCCTTCGGCAAGCAGCACAATGATTTCTCCGAATTTTTCGTCGGGAGCGGAGGTGATCAAGAAAGGAACGGACAGGTGTTCTTTCAATGCGGCCTCTACTTGTTCTATCTGCACTTTCACTCCTCCGGTATTGATCGTATTGTCTTTTCTGCCTAGAATGCGGAATTGGTTCTGTCCGTTTATCTCGGCTATGTCATTGGTCACCAGTTCTTTTCCGCAAATTTCGGGAGCGTATATCACCAAGGTGTTTTCTTTACTCGGACGGATCTGTATGCTCTCGAAAGGGGTGTACCAGTCTGAAGCTTCAGGACCGTTCAGTCTGCGTAGGGCAATGTGTGATAAGGTTTCGGTCATGCCGTAAGTAGACCATACGGCATGGGGGAAATCTTTTAACGCAGCGTTCAATTGGGAGTCGATAGGACCACCTCCGATAATGAGGTGCCTGATTTGTTGCAATATCGCTCTCTCTTCGGGAACTTGCAGTGAGTTATAGACTTGCATGGGGATCATGGCGGCAAAGACGGGGGCTTTTGTCAGGTCTTTTAAAGGATGCCCGGATGGAGTGACAGGCAGCAAGTCCAGTCCCGCTACCAAGGCACGTACTACCACCATTTTTCCGGCAATGTATTGCAAGGGCATACAGAGCAGGGCGGAATCTTCTTTTTGTAGTCCGAGGAAGGAACAGGTGAGGCAGGCGCTTTCCATCATGCGTTCTTTTTCTACATACAGTTCCTTGGGTTTGCCAGTGGAGCCTGAAGTATGTACCAGCAGGGTGTCTGCCGGGTCAAACCATTCGGAAAGAAAGGAGAAAAGTTCCTGCCGGAAACTTCGGTTGTCGGCAGGGATATTCATTCTTACCATTTCAATTTCCCAATTGGAGTAGGGGATGCTTTCTATCAGAATGGTTTGTTTGTTTCTATTGGTGCAGAATTTTGTCATTGTTTCAGCCAGTTTAGTAAATCGGGTTCTTGTTCTTCGGGGTGGAACCAAAGGCAGTCCCCTTCGATGTGAAGCGGATAGTCTATATTGTCGGTAAACAGCAAGCCGGTACCTAGTCCTTGGGGGAGGGCGGGCTGCAAAGTGGCACACCATTGTGCGATGGCATTCAGTCCGATATTGGACTCCAGAGCGGAAGTGACCCATGAGCCGATGCCTCTTTCAGCCGCCAGTTCCATCCATTCTTCGGAGCCGCTGATTCCTCCGTGCAGAGAAGGTTTCAGGATAATGTACTGAGGACGGATGGTTTCCAGCAATTCTATTTTCCGGTTGCGCCGGTTGATGCCTATCAGCTCTTCATCCAGTGCAATGGGAAAGGGGGTGGCGGCACAGAGTCGGGCCATTTCATCCCATTGTCCCGCACGGATGGGCTGTTCGATGGAATGGAGCTGGAATTCGGAAAGACGATGTAACTTTTCGAGGGCATCGGTAGGAGAGAAAGCACCGTTGGCATCTACACGCAGTTCGATTTGGGTTGGGGTGAAATGCCGGCGGATGTGCGCCAGCAGCTCCAGTTCCTTTTCAAAGTCGATAGCGCCTATTTTGAGTTTGATGCAGCGGAAACCTTGCTGCATCTTTTCCCCGATGCGCCGGTACATCTCGTCAAAGTTTCCCATCCAGATGAGTCCGTTGATGGGGATACCCTCTTTGCCTTTGCTGAACGGGGTGTGCCAGAATTGCAGGCTGCGTGCCCGGAAATGCAGCAGGGCGGTTTCCATACCGAACAGGATGGACGGATAGGGAAGCAAGGCTTCCCGGTCTATTTCCCCGTTCTTTTCCAGGTTCTTGCAGGCAGTGACCAACACCTCGTCGTATGAGGGGATATCATCACAGCTCAGGGCAGGGAGAGGGGCGCATTCACCCACGCCATAGTGGTGGCTGCCGGTGTCGGTGAGGAGGATGTACCATACATCCCGGGTGGTATATACTCCTCTGGAAGTACCGGCAGGTTGCTTGAAGTGTAATTGTTTTTTTATAATTTGGGTTTGGAACATTTTTTTTTATGTGTAGTTGGTTTGGTATATTTATCCCTGACAATCTCAAAGGCGCGTTGGACCATGTGTATATGCTCGTGTCGGGAATATCACCATCAAAATTAAGTTGAAGCCAATGTTTCAGACTTTGGTTGATGGGATTGCCGACTGAAACATGTCTCTCTTTTATATACTCAATTTCGTCCGAAGTAGATTTGACATTGACAAAAGTGAAATTGTCAATGTCTATAAAACAGAACATGTGTCCATAAACATAAAAGGCAAGGATGGAATCATATCTTGCAGCAAATTTGCCAAATGGCATCTTTTCGGAAACGTCACCTAACGAAAGACAATATTTTCTGAATTCTTCAATGTCCATGCTTTGAATTTGTAGTTTGTTTATGGGAACTTCGGATAATCCTGGAACCGTGGCTTGCGTTTTTCCAAAAATGCCTTCCCTCCTTCCTGCGCTTCCTCTGTCATGTAATACAGCATGGTGGCATCTCCGGCAAGTTCTTGTATGCCGGCTTGTCCGTCCAGTTCGGCATTCAGTCCGGCTTTGATCATACGAAGAGCGAGCGGGCTGTGCTCCATCATCTTTTCTGCCCATGCCACGGTTTCGTCTTCCAGGCGGTCGAAAGGAACGACTGTATTGACTAATCCCATTTCCAGTGCTTCCTGTGCGGAGTATTGACGGCAAAGGAACCATATTTCACGGGCTTTCTTCTGCCCTACGATGCGTGCCAGATAGGAAGAGCCGAATCCGGCGTCGAAGCTGCCTACCTTGGGACCTGTCTGTCCGAAAATGGCATTTTCTGAGGCAATGGTCAGATCGCATACCACATGCAGCACATGGCCGCCGCCGATGGCGTAACCGTTTACCATGGCGATGACCGGTTTTGGCAGTGACCGGATTTGCTTTTGTACGTCCAGCACATTCAGACGGGGAACTCCATCTGTGCCGATATAACCGCCATGACCTTTTACGTGCATATCTCCCCCGCTGCAGAAGGCTTTGTCACCTGCTCCGGTCAGAACCACTACATTGATATCCTGGCACTCGCGGCAGTAATACAGGGCGTCGCTGATTTCCGAAGTAGTGGTGGGGGTGAACGCGTTGCGGTAACGCGGACGGTTGATGGTGATTTTCGCTATTCCGTTGTAAAAGTCAAACAGAATATCTTGATATTCTTTGATGGTTTTCCATTTTCTTGTTTCCATTATTCATTTTTATTTTTAAGTCCGTGATAATATTCTCTTAATAGGGTGGTGTCTTTTTCCTTGTCGGTAAACACCTCCAGCAGCATGGGTTGCATCCTTGTCTCGGGTGAGGTGAATGGCTGCATCGCTTCTTCCAGCTCTTCTTCTCCGGTCACTTTCATGTAAATAAAGCCACGTTCTTCCGCCCAGCCTTTGGCGGTGGTGTAATGCTCGGCTGTGATAAACTCCCGGGAACGGCTTGATTTGTCCATTCCAGGCAGGGTATGGAATATTTCTCCTCCTTCGTTATTCAGTAACAGGATGCGGATGTTGGCACCGTAATTTTGATTCCACAGTGCGTTCATATCATAGAAGAAGCTCAAGTCGCCTATGATGATGAAATTCAGCTTGCTGGAAGCGGTGGCATAACCGATGGCGGTGGACAGGGAGCCTTCTATGCCGTTCACGCCCCGGTTGCAACAGATTTCCACCCGGGGAGGAACTGTAAATAACTGTGCATAGCGCACGGTGGAGCTGTTTGCCAGATGCAGGGCACAGGGTTCAGGTAATGCCTGAATGAGTTTTCCGATAACGGAGATTTCGGAATAAGCAAGATCCGGCATCGGAATGGTTTTGCAATAGTTTTCCCACATCAGCGGATAATGGGTCGGTTTGTTGTCCAGCAGGAAAGCTATTTTTTCCAAGAACTCAAACGGATCCATCTCGATGACGGTGGTCAGGCAACCGTATAAATCGGCTATCTTCCGTCGGCGGCAACATGCCAATGTTCGCGCGGGGGATGATTGCGCAGGTATTTCTTCAATTGCTTGGATACGATATGTCCGCCGTAGGTAATCAGTATTTCGGGGGCCATGTCTTCCTGGCGCTCCGGCGTCATGGAATAAACGGCGGCGTCGAAATTCTTGATAGGAATGCCGGGGATGGTCTGGTTGCCAGATGTTCCGTCAACCAGGCGAAATGTTTATAAAGCGGTTTCACATATTTTTTCTCGAACAGGTAAATCAGATTCATCTGGCCTACCACGACCATGCGCTTGTTGTACTTGTTCAGCCGTTCGATCAGTTCCTTATAGTCACGGTCGTACACGCTCAGTCCCTGATAACGGGTGATGACACGTGCCTCGGGAAGTGTTTTGGCGGTGAAGCGGTAGATGGGTTCGGAAATGGGTACATTGATATGTACGGGTCCTTTGCCGTGGTGGGTGGTTTCCAGTATGGCTTCGTTGATGAGGCGGTTGCAAAACCATTCGTCTTCCTCTGTATGTACTTCGGGCAGGTTGACAGACATCTTGACTAACGTTCCGAACACATGGGGCTGGGGCAGGGTTTGTCCGTCCATTTGTCCTATCCAGGCGGCGGGGCGGTCGGCAGAAATGACAATCAGAGGTACTTGTTGGTAAAAAGCTTCGGCTACGGCAGGGTGCAGGTTCAGCAGGGCCGAACCGGAGGTGCAGCATACTGCGGCAGGACCTCCCCCTTGTAAAGATAGGCCGATAGCAAAAAAACCGGCACTGCGTTCATCGGTTACAGAATAACAAGTGAAGTCCTCTATATTGGCCAGAGTGTGTACGATGGCAGCATTACGGCTGCCGGGACAAAGCACTATTTTCCGCACACCGTGCGCTTTGAGAAGTGCCACCAACTGAAGTATGTTCTTTTTGTCTGAATACATTATTCTTCTACTTTAATTGTTTCCATTTGTTTACTTATAAAGTCAGGATGAAGGATGCTCCGCATCGTATTCATCTTGTCTCCCGTTTCCACCCATTCCGATTCTACTTCCGAGGAAGCCAGTATTCCTCCTCCTGCATACAGGATGGCTTCACCCGGCTTTATTTCCATGCAGCGCAGATTGACGTAGATATCGGTATGTCCCTCTGTGTCCAGCCATCCGGTGAATCCGGAATAATAACTGCGGTCGTACCCTTCGTTGTTCAGAATAAACCGGAAAGCCTCCTCTTTGGGCAGGCCGCAGACGGCGGGAGTGGGATGGAGTTCTTGCAATAAATCGCCTATATGGTCTGTATTTTTCAACAAGAAATAAAAATCAGTCTTGAGGTGTACCAATTGTCCGGCACGGGCGGTATAGGGACCTTTCTCCGTCATCTTGTTGCCGAATTTTTTGGCGATCCGGCGGATATAATCAGCCACATAGCCCTGTTCTTCTTGGTTCTTCTTGTCCCAGTTTGTCGGCATCACTTCGTCCTGCATCGGCATTGTACCAGCCAGGGCCACGGTGTGCCATTCTTTGCCTTGTCCGCTTAATAAGATTTCCGGTGTGCTGCCCAGCCAGGTTCCGGAAGCGGGGGTGTGGCATAGGTAAATCATCATGCGCGGATAATTGTTACAGGCCCGGACAAAAGCGCCAAGTGGTGAAAAATCATCTCCGATATGTCTGGCGGAAGAACGTGACAGAACCAATTTTTGAAACTGCTTCTCTTGTAAGGGAGTGATGAAACGCCCGAATGCGCGGGTATATTGTTCTTTATCCGTTTCTTCGGAAACAAAAGGAGAGAGTTCATTCTGCCGGCTTTTGCAGGTGAGCAGGGTATCCACACATTCCAGTGAAGACAGTGCTTCGCTGATTTCGTTCCAGTCGTATGCCGTGACATCCGGACGGATAAGTACCAAGGGATGTTCCTCCGATATCCGGAAAGGAGCCATGACAAATCCCTTTTTTTCATTCAGTTCTTGAATGTCCGCTAATTGTTCCACATCGCCTGAGGTTTGCAATACCAGGTAGCATTCGTCTGTCCAAGGTAACCGGTAGAGGGCGAAACCGAGGTGGCTATGTGTCAGGCAATCCAATAATTTTTGCGTATGTATATCTGGTAGATTCATTTCTTTTTCAGTATGAAATTAACGACACGAACAGTAGAAACCAGTTCTCCCTGTGGAGTGGTGATATCTATATTCCATATATGCGAGGATCTGCCGCGGTGAATCAGTTTGCCGGTGGCGAATACTTTGCCTCCGACGGGTACGGCCGACAGATGATTTCCACTTACTTGTACTCCGCAGGCATATTCGCCTTCCCGGCATAGCGACATGGAGCCATGTCCTGCCACAATCTCGGCCAGAGCCAGTGACGCGCCGCCGTTCAACATACCAAAGGGTTGTGAAGTACGATGGTCTACAGGCATTTCGGCATGTACCGCATTCTCGGTGGGGGGGAGAAACCGGATACCCAGATGTTCCGCCATCGAATTCGAATAATCAGGTTTGCAGGTTATTTCTTCCATCATTTGTATGTCTGTTCTTTTCTATAGGGCTACAAAAATACATAAATTTTAGATGAAAATGTCGCTAATGTTGTTCTTTTAAGAACAAAAACATTCGGGGTTTGTTTCTATTTTCGGAATATATTTTTTATTTTGCAAAAAGAATTCGTACAAATGCAACAACGAATGAATAAAACAATAATTTAATACCTATGCTCATTACGATTATTATCCTTGTACTGTCCGCAGTATTTTTTGTAAATGGCAAGATACGGTCGGATCTTGTGGCTCTTTGTGCTTTAGTGGCTTTGTTGATTTTTCAGATATTGACGCCTGACGAGGCTTTGTCGGATTCTCCAATTCGGTCGTCATTATGATGGTGGGGCTGTTTGTGGTTGGCGGAGCGATTTTTCAGACGGGACTTGCCAAAATGATCAGTTCACACATTCTGAAATTAGCGGGTAAGAGTGAATTGAAATTATTCTTGCTTGTAATGTTGGTGACTTCTGCTATCGGGGCTTTTGTGAGCAACACAGGTACGGTGGCTCTGATGTTGCCTATCGTGGTCAGTCTGGCAGTCAGTGCCAACATGAATCCCAGTCGTTTGCTTATGCCGTTGGCGTTTGCCAGCAGTATGGGAGGTATGATGACACTGATTGGTACGCCGCCCAACCTTGTTATTCAAAATGCGTTGACTTCGGCCGGTTTTCCTCCGCTTTCGTTCTTCTCTTTTTTTCCGGTAGGGATTATTTGTGTGGCAGTGGGTACTTTGGTGTTGCTTCCGCTCAGTAAATGGTTTCTTTCGAAACGGGGGAAAAACGGAGACGACAATGTTCATTCGGGCAAATCCCTGAAACAGTTGGTGAAGGAATATGGGCTATCCAGTAATTTGTTCCGGTTGAGGGTGGTCGGTGACTCCCGGCTGCATGGAAAGACGATTATAGAGTTGGATATCCGGCGCAAGTATGGATTGAATATACTGGAGGTGCGTCGTGGGGATATGTCACAACACCGCTTCCTGAAAACAATTACTCAGAAGCTGGCCGATCCCGGTACGGTTCTTCAGAAAGAGGATATTCTGTATGTGACGGGGGATTTTGAGAAAATAAAGTTGTTTGCCGAAGATTATCTGCTGGAGATGCTGGACGAGCATACTACCGAAGAAGCGAAAAACTCAGCAATTCATTGGATTTTTATGACATAGGTATTGCTGAAATCGTTTTGATGCCTTCCTCCAATCTGATAAACCAGACGATAAAGGGGGCGGGCTTTCGTGATAAGTTTAATGTGAATGTACTGGGTATCCGCCGGAAGAAGGAATATTTGTTGCAGGACTTGGGCAATGAGCGGATTCATAGCGGGGATGTGTTGCTGGTGCAGGGTACATGGAACAATATCGCCCGGCTGAGCAAGGAAGATGCCGACTGGGTGGTACTGGGACAACCGCTGGCCGAGGCTGCGAAGGTCACGCTGGATTACAAAGCACCGGTAGCTGCGGTTATCATGGTGCTGATGGTGGCTATGATGGTGTTCGACTTCATTCCGGTAGCTCCGGTGACGGCGGTGATGATTGCGGGTATCCTGATGGTACTGACAGGATGTTTCCGCAATGTGGAGGCGGCTTACAAAACCATTAACTGGGAAAGCATCGTACTCATTGCGGCCATGCTGCCTATGTCGCTGGCATTGGAAAAGACAGGGGCTTCCGAATACATTTCGAACAGTCTGGTCAGTGAACTGGGAACATACGGACCGTTGGCGCTGATGGCGGGTATTTATTTCACTACTTCCCTGATGACGATGTTTATCAGCAACACGGCTACCGCAGTGCTTCTGGCTCCTATCGCGATGCAAAGTGCAACACAGATAGGGGTAAGTCCCGTACCTTTTCTCTTTGCGGTGACACTGGGGGCAAGTATGTGTTTCGCTTCTCCATTCTCCACTCCGCCCAATGCGCTGGTGATGCCCGCCGGACAATATACCTTTATGGATTATGTAAAGGTAGGGCTGCCGTTGCAGATTATTATGGGCATTGTCATGGTGCTGGTACTTCCTTTGCTGTTTCCTTTTTAAGTTGTTTATAATATATGATGCCGATGACGTCCGCTATAAACCATCCGATAGGAATAGACCACCAGATTCCGATGACCCCGATGGCAGGAATGCCGGCAAGCCAATAGGAAAGGGCTACACGGGTTCCCAACGATACCACTGTGAGCACTACGGACATTCCCGGCATACGGATGGCACGATAATATCCGTATAACAGGAACAAAATCCCGATTCCGCAATAAAACGCTCCCTCGATGCGTAAATAACTGATACCGATGTTCAGAATTTCCGTTTCGTGGGGGCGGACAAAAATCAGCATCAATGGTTTGGCGAATAAAAAGACCAGAATGGAAATGACCAGAGAGAAGAGAACGGTGGTAATCAAGGCACTTTTCACTCCTTTGCGGATCCGTTCCTCTTTTCTCGCTCCGAAGTTCTGGGCAATAAAGGTGGAAAAGGCATTTCCGAATTCCTGTACCGGCATATAGGCGAACGAGTCTATTTTTATTGCTGCCGCAAAGGCGGCCATGACTACAGTGCCAAAACTATTGACCAATCCTTGTACCATCAGAATGCCCAGATTCATCACCGACTGTTGTACACAGGTCAGTGCGGAGAACGAAGTGATCTCTTTCAGGCAGTGACGGTCGAAATGCAGGTCGTTGCGGTGTAATCTCAGTTCGGGGTATTTCACGTAGGCATATCCCATAATTCCCAAAGCGGATACTCCCTGTGCGGCTACCGTGGCGATGGCTGCTCCCTTGATTCCCCAATCCAACTGCAAGATAAAGAATAAATCCAGCCCGATGTTCAGTACAACGGAAACCGCCAGAAACCAAAGAGGAGTAACGGCATCTCCTATGGCACGCAGTAATGCCGCATAGAAATTATAGATAAAGGTAAAGCCGATTCCCCAAAAGATAATCCACAAGTAATCATACATCATGCCATAAATATCTTTGGGAATCTGCAATAACCTGAGAATGGGATGAATCCAGACGAAAGCCGCTATATTTAGAATCAATGTTACTGTACCGATCAGCAGGGCGGATACATAGATGTTACGGCGTAGGGAATCCGTTCGTCCGGCTCCATATTGCAAGGAAAAAACGGTTCCGCTTCCCATGGACAATCCCAGCAGGATGGAAATGAGGAAAACCATCAGCGTATAGGCGGAACCGACGGCAGCCAATGCGCCGGAACCTATACATTGTCCTACAATCAGCGTGTCGGCTATATTGTAACACTGTTGTAGCAGTGAGCCTATAATCATAGGTAAGGTAAAACGTAGCAGAGTGCCGGTGATACCTCCCTGCGTCAAGTCTATTTTAGATAACATGATGCGTGTCTGTTCGATTCAATTTCTTATTTATTTTGAAATTTATTGCGAAGGTAGGGAATAAAATATCAAACAACAATAAAGATTGTCTATTTAATACCCGGAATGTTCTTTCTCCTTAAAAAGAGTTAACTTGATAATATTTTCCATAGGAAACTTTTTATTATAAGAAATATCATGTATGTTTGCATAAAGTTTCCATTGGAAAATATTAAATCAAATAAAATAGTTTAATTATGAAGTATATAGTAATAGGAGGCGTAGCAGGAGGTGCAACTGCTGCCGCACGTATCAGAAGAAACACGGAACAGGCGGAAATCATTTTGTTCGAGAAGGGAGAATACATTTCGTATGCCAATTGTGGTCTACCTTATTATATAGGAGGTGTGATTGCGGAGCGGGAAAAATTGTTTGTACAGACTCCGGAGGCTTTTGGGAAACGTTTTAACATAGATGTGCGTACCCGGTCCGAGGTAATAGCCATCCATTCTGCCGAGAAAACAGTGGATATTCGTACTTCCGACGGGAAAACTTATACGGAGAGTTATGACAAATTATTGCTTTCTCCGGGTGCGTCGCCTGTTCGTCCTCCCTTGCCGGGCATTGACAATGAAGGGATTTTTACCCTACGTAATGTGAATGATACCGATGCTATCAAGAGTTACTTGCAGCAGCATAAGGTGAAACGGGCGGTAATCATCGGGGCCGGATTCATCGGGTTGGAGATGGCGGAGAATCTGCAGGAAGCCGGTGCGGAAGTGGCGGTTGTAGAGATGGCAAATCAGGTCATGGCTCCTATTGATTTCTCTATGGCTTCTTTGGTGCACGAGCACTTGTTGCAGAAAGGAGTACATCTCTATCTGGAAAAGGCGGTGGCTTCTTTCGAACGCACGGTCAACGGACTGGAGGTTGTTTTCAAATCGGGCGAAAGGCTGCCTGCCGATATGGTGTTGTTATCCATCGGGGTACGTCCCAATACCTCATTGGCGATAGAGGCTGGACTGGAGATAGGGGAGATGCGCGGTATTAAGGTTAATGATTACTTGCAGACTTCCAACGAGCATATTTATGCGGTGGGCGATGCTATCGAGTTCCGTCATCCACTGACTGATAGACCGTGGTTGAATTATCTGGCAGGTCCGGCCAACCGTCAGGCGCGTATTGTGGCAGATAACATGGTCTTTGGAAATAAGGTTACATACGAAGGGGCTGTCGGTACTTCCATTGCCAAAGTTTTTGATATGACTGTCGCTGCTTCGGCCTTCCGGCAAAACGGTTGAAACAGGCAGGCATTGATTATTTGTCGGCAACCATCCATTCCGGTTCCCATGCGGGATATTATCCTGATGCTTTACAGATGTCCATTAAAATAACTTTCTCTCCTGTGAATGGGAAATTACTCGGAGCGCAGATTGTGGGGTATAACGGAGTGGACAAACGTATTGACGAATTCTCGCAAGTGATTAAGCATAACGGAACTGTTTATGACTTGATGGCTTTGGAGCAGGCATATGCTCCTCCTTTCTCTTCGGCTAAAGATCCTGTAGCAGTAGCCGGATATGTAGCCGGAAATATACTGAGCGGAAAGATGAAGCCTCTTTATTGGCGCGAATTACAGGCTGCCGATTTGAGTAAAGTTACGTTGGTTGATGTCCGTACTCCCGATGAATTTGCACTCGGTGCTTTGAAAGGGGCTGTCAATATTGCTTTGGATGATATGCGCGAAAGGATGGAAGAGATTCCTCAGGATAAGCCGGTCTATTTGTATTGTGGAGTAGGGTTGAGAGGGTATTTGGCTTCTAATATATTGTTACAGAATGGTTTTGGGGAAGTAAAGAATTTAATAGGAGGTTTAAAACTGTATAAAGCGGCAACGGCTCCTCTGCCCGAGCCGGAGGAGTTTTCAAATTCTGGCTCTTCAAGTTCTGATTCTTCAAAAGTTGATCATTCTGAACACAGTAAAGATTCTGCTGGAGCTTATACTATTGCCTCTTCCGTCATTCCTTCTATGAAAGCAATAAAAGTGGATGCTTGTGGCATATCTTGTCCCGGTCCTATCATGAAACTGAAGAAGAGTATGGAAGAACTGGCGGACGGCGAACGTTTGGAAATTGTCGCTACAGATGCCGGTTTTCCCCGCGATGCCGAGGCATGGTGTCAAACTACCGGAAACCGTTTTGTTTCAGTAAATTCAGGAGCAGGAAAGTATCAGGTAATTGTTGAGAAAAATACTCCGCAATCTTCTTCCTCGGAAGTTTGCCGGGAGGATAAAGGGAAAACTTTTATTCTGTTCAGTGATGACCTGGACAAAGTTTTAGCTACTTTTGTACTCGCAAACGGTGCGGCGGCTACGGGAAAGAAGGTAACCATCTTCTTTACTTTCTGGGGGCTGAATGCCATCAAGAAGCTGGACAAACCTGTGGTGAAGAAAGATATCTGGGGGAAGATGTTCGGCATGATGCTGCCTTCCAGTTCTTTAAAGTTGAAGTTGTCTAAAATGAATATGGGCGGAATGGGAGCTAGGATGATGCGATATATTATGAATAAGAAAAATATCGATTCATTGGAATCTCTGCGTACTCAAGCCATTCAGAACGGAGTGGAATTTATTGCTTGCCAGATGTCAATGGACGTAATGGGTGTGAAACGTGAGGAATTGCTGGATCATGTGACTATTGGTGGAGTGGCAACTTATATGAACCGTGCCGAACAGGCGAATGTAAACTTGTTTATTTAAATTTGCATGGAGAAAATAAAATCAATATGTGTCATGAGAGAGCTGTTCAAGGCTCTCTCTGAACTTGAAACCCGCTTAATGGAACAATATGAAGTGTCATTGAATGAGGCAATGGCACTTTGTTGCATTGGCGGAGATACGCTGACGGCTAGTGTGATATCGGAAAACACAGGTCTGTCTGCTTCGCATACCTCTAAGGTCATCCGTTCCATTGAAGAGAAAGAATTAATCGTCCGTAATTTGGGGGATAAGGATAAACGGCAGATGCATTTTACTTTATCCGATAAAGGGCATGAATGTTTGGAAGCGCTGAAAGCAAATGAAATAGAAATACCGGAACTATTAAAGCCATTGTTTAAATAAACCCTTCTCTTTTCCATTTGTTTATTCCGGATATGAAACTGGAGAAATGGAAAAACAAATGGAAGAAGTGGAGCAATCTGCGCAAATGGCAAATATGGAAACTGAAGCTGATTGATGTCCGTCTGTATTTCGTGAGCATATTCGTGGGGCTGCTTACGGGACTGGTTGCTGTGCCTTATCACTATCTTCTTTGGTATTTCTTTGATGTGCGGAAAACTTTTTTTACGGCACATTATCCGTGGTATTGGCATGTATTGTTGTTTTTTATCTTATGGGGGATTCTGATCTTTGTCGCTTCTTTGGTAAAACGTATGCCATTGATAGCCGGTGGTGGGATTCCTCAGACACGTGCGGCCAATAACGGTCGTATCCGTTATGAGCATCCTTTTAAAGAACTGGTAGCTAAATTCTGCGGAGGGGTGTTGGCTCTCAGTGCGGGGCTGTCTTTGGGACGCGAGGGGCCGTCTGTTCAGATAGGGTCTTATATAGGAACACTTATCTCTCGTTGGGGACATATTCTGAAAGGGGAACGGAAACAATTGCTGGCTGCCGGAGCTGGTGCGGGCTTGTCTGCCGCTTTTGCTGCTCCGTTGTCTTCTTCTTTGTTGGTGATAGAATCCATCGAGCGTTTTGATGCACCTAAAACCGCTATTACTACCTTGTTGGCCGGCGTGGTAGCCGGAGGAGTGGCTAGTTGGATGTTCCCCACGACTCCTTATCATCTGATTAGTGCGGTCGTTCCTGGTTTATCTTTTATCCGTCAGGCGGAGCTTTATATTATCTTTGCCGCCCTTATGGCTGTCATTGCAAAGTTTTATTCGCTCATCGTTCCTTTCTTTCAAGAAAGGATACCTGCCATGAAACTCTCCATTCCTGTCAAGATGTTGTATTTATTAACCATAGCTTATGCCATATCGTTAACAGAGACGAATCTGACAGGTGGCGGAGAGCAGTTTTTGATGATGCAGGGAATGAATGGAACTCATGATATCCAGTGGCTTACTATCATGATGCTTATTCATTTTGTTTTTACGCTGTTTTCTCTTTCTTCAGGTTTGCCGGGAGGAAGTTTCATTCCTACCTTGGTTACGGGAGGATTATTGGGACAAATCTTCGGGTTGGTATTGGTACAACGCGGATGGATAGGGTATGAGAATGTGAGTTATATGATGCTGATCGGGATGGTGGCTTTTTTGGTGGCTGTGGTGCGTACTCCTTTGACTGCTATTGTCCTGATAACGGAGATTACCGGTCATTTCGAGGTGTTCTATCCTTCCATTGTGGTAGGTGGATTGACTTATTATTTCACCGAATTGTTACAGATAAAACCTTACAATGTATTGCTGTATGACAGGATGTTCCGTAGCCATAATCCGGAGTCTTCCGAAGAGGCTGGTGCTCGCTATCATCTTTTTGTCGAGATAATGGATGGGTCTTATTTTGACGGAAAGGAAGTGGATACATTGGCTTTACCTAATCATTGTATCATTCGTAGTATACATCGGAATCGTAAAAACTTACTTCCTCAGGGGCAAACCCTGGTTCCCGGTGATCAAGTGGAGATAGAAATAGATGCGCAGGATATAGAAAAATTATACGAACCGTTGGTCAGTATGGCAAATATCTATTAAATTTGCCGTATGAAAAAGAAATTCCAGCTTGAAGTTCCGGGAGGAGCCGACAAGGTGTTGCTTCATACTTGTTGTGCTCCTTGTTCATCAGCCATCATAGAGTGCTTGATGCAGCATGGTGTCACTCCGGTTATCTATTATTGTAATCCCAATATTTATCCGTTGGAGGAATACATTATCCGCAAGGACGAATGTACGCGGTACGCCCAGTCCTTGGGATTGGAAATTATAGATGCCGATTATGATCATGATGCCTGGCGTTGTCGAATGGCAGGAATGGAGCAAGAGCCTGAAAGAGGAGGCCGTTGCTTGCGTTGTTTCAAGATGCGACTGCAGGAAACCGCACGTTATGCTCACGAACATGGATTCCCGGTTATCACTACTACGCTTGCTTCCAGCCGTTGGAAAAGTTTGGAGCAGATAGAGGAAGCGGGCCGATATGCTACGGCCCCTTATCCGGATGTCACTTATTGGGAACAGAACTGGCGTAAAGGTGGATTGAGCGAGCGTCGCATTGCTATCATTAAGGAATATAATTTTTATAATCAGCAATATTGTGGCTGTGAGTTCAGTATGCGGAAAGAAGAAAAGGAAGAATGACAGGAATGAGGATGCTTAAACTGTGGGTGGTTGTAATGTTATTGGGACTCTTGCCCGTTGTTTCAGAGGCGCAAGAAGAAATAAATAATGCCATTAATGTACAGTTGGAGTATCTGAAAAAGTATCCTAAAGATAAAGAAGCGCTTCGGAAAGTTAGTTTTCTCTATTTGAATAAAGCAGATTATGATCAGGCTATCTTTTATGGTCGACAATTGTTTGAGATAGGTTATAATGAACGGGATTACAATGGCGCTGTAATTTATTCTCATATTTGTCTGGGGCAGGCCCATATGATGAAGGGAAATGTAAAGGAGGCTTATAGTCATTTAGGGCAGGCCAGGCTGATAGGTGAAAGTAATAAAAATGATTCCGCCTTATGTTCTGTATATAATGGTCTGGGACTTTATGCATCGAATGTCCAAAAAGACTATTATCGTTCACTTATTTATTTCTTCAAAGGAGTTGAAGCTGCAAGACGTTGTCATTATGACAGACTCTATTCCATTTTACTTTCTAATATTGCCGGTATTTATTATTTGAAAAATGATAGCACAGGATTGAAATATGCCCTTGAATGTTATGAACTGGGACATGAACGGAAAGATCCTTATCTGATTTATAGTGGTTCAACCAATACCGCTTATATGTATTATTTGAAGAGTGACTATAATACAGCATTGAAATATATTCAGGAGGCGGAGTTCACCATGGTGCAGAATGACTTTTATGATCAATCAAACGTTTACAATCTTTATGGATATATTCTGCATAAATTGAATAAAGATGATGAAGCGCTGGGCTTTTTCCGGAAGGCTTTGGACTTGAAAGAACAGGGAAATATTTCTTCAGTGATGAATTCTTATTTGGCTATGCCGAAATTTTAATGGAGCATCATCAGTATGACCGGGCTGTCTGGATGCTGAAAGCCGGAATAGAACTGTCTTACCAACAGGCTAATGCCATTTATCGAAGTGACCTGTTGCAGGCTTTATCCCGATGTTATGAAGAAGATGGTATGCTGGTAGAGGCGTTGAAGTATCATAAGCTCTATCAGCTGGAAACAGATAGCTTATATAATGCGGAAAAGGAACGTGCCGTGGGGGAGATACGTGCAAAATACGATATGGAACGGCAGGAAAACGAGATAAAACAAAACCGTCTGGAATTATTGGAAAAGGAAAATAAGATGCAATTGCTTATAGCCGGATTTATCTGTATCTTCATAGCTGCCTCTTTACTATATTACTTATATTACAGAAAAAATAAGCTGTACCTTACCATTGTGAAGCAAAATCAGGACGCTATCCGGCGTGAACAGCAATTGCAGAATAAAATAGACGAGCAGTTTGCAGAGATAGGCCGCCAGTCCGCTCTTTTACAAGAATATCTTACGGACTCGACGAAAACTTCTTTGCCGCAACCTGAGAAGTATGCTTCATCCTCGTTGACAGATGAAAAGAAGCAGGATTTATTTCTGCGTTTGGAAACGCTGTTGCGGGAGGAGAAGGTATTTACAGACAATCTGCTGACCAAAGAGAAAGTAGCGGAAATGTTGGGAACTAATCGTACTTATCTCTCTCAAATTATTAATGAGCAGACCAAGCAGACTTTTACTCAATTTGTAAATGGTTTCCGCACAAAAGAGGCAGTCCGTTTACTTTCCGATCCTGATAACCAAACTCCGCTAAAGGCGATTTCAGCTGAATTGGGCTTTAATTCCATGACTACTTTTTATAGCCAGTTTCAGGCGGCTACTGGTATGACTCCCGCTCAGTATAGAAATAAAGTGCAGGAATTGCATAAAAATAGATAATCTATTAATTTGCTATCATAAATTTATCCAAATGCGGCAATTGCTGTATTTGGATAACCTGTTTTTGCTATAATTTAAAACTTTATGCATTAATTTGCTATCGACGTAATATAAGCTGTAAAACTGTTTTAACAATAAAACGGAACTTAAAAAGTGATTATAAACAGTATTAATATTAAATCTATGAAGAGTATGAAACATTCAGATTACCACGGAAAGCTACTTCGACTGGCGATGGTTTTCGTTGCATTGTTTTTGTGTGGAACAATGGCATATGCACAAACAGACCGGATGATCAGCGGTATAGTTGTAGATGAGAATGGAGATCCCCTGCCTGCCGCTCACATCCGTCAGGTGAGCCAGACGAAAGGGGAGGAACTAGCTGCTGTCATAACCGATATGAACGGGCACTTCCGGCTGACCCTGCTCCGCACAGCGAAAGAGATAGAAATCTCTTACTTGGGCTATGAATCAAAGAAAGTAAGATTGACAAGTGCGAACAGTTACAGAATTGTTTTGGAGCCGGCCTCCGAACTGCTGGACGAGGTGGTGGTAACCGGATATCAGACTATCTCCAGGGAACGGGCTACCGGTTCATTTGCGAAAGTAGATTCGAAAAAGTTGGAAACTCAACGGTTAAGTAGTGTCAGCTCATTGATGGAGGGAAGAATAGCAGGTTATAGTGACGGTAAGATACGTGGTGTGACTTCGATGAACGGACTTACTACTCCTCTGTATGTGATTGATGGGTTTCCGGTAGAGAAAACTATTTCTGACGGACTGGGCAACTGGTCGAAAATGTACCTGATTTGAATATAGAGGATATAGAGAATATTACGGTATTAAAAGATGCCGCGGCTACGTCTATCTATGGTGCTCGTGCTGCTAATGGTGTAGTAGTCATCACTACTAAAAAAGCCGGAAAGAATCAGCTGAATGTATCATTTTCAGCGACATTGACAGTACGCCCTTATAATTTTTATACCGGTCACTTGGCCGGTACGGCTGACATGATAGAGATGGAAAAGGAGTGGGCGGCCATGAATCCTAATCTTCAAGGAGAGGGAGCATCCCAATATGCACAGAATTTATTGGACAATGCATCCATGTATTCCTGTTTGGGGGTACAGGCTATTTTAAAACATCATACAGGTGCGATCAGCGAAGCACAAATGGAGCAGACGCTACATGAACTGGCTTCACAGGGATTCCGTTATTATGATGATGTGAAGAAATATGGTAAACGAAATCCGTTTTCGCAACAATATAACTTGAATATCGGGCGTGGAACGGAAAAAAATACATTTAATGCTTCGCTGTCTTACAGGAATAACCGGGAAGAAGATAAATATACTGACAGCGAGAGTTTCGGATTGAATTTGCAGAACACTAGCCGGCTTACTTCATGGCTGAGTCTGGATTTGGGAACGTATCTGAATTATGGAGATGGTACAACGCAGAGTTATAATCTGACCTCACCCGGATATAATTATGTTCCTTATAGTTCGTTGTTGAATGGCGATGGAAGCTACTATACTAACACGGCTGCCGACCGGTACAGTAAGTCACAACAGGAAATTATTTCTTCTTACGGATTGTATAGTATGGATATTACCCCTTTGGACGAATTGGGAAGAAACTTGTCGAAGAGTAAGAATTTTAGTAATCGTACTTTTGCGAGACTTAATTTTAAATTCACAGACTGGTTGAGATACACTGCTTCGTTCCAATATGAAGTAGGGGAATATAAGACAAGCCAATTGCAAGATAAGGAAAGCTATGCTGTGCGTAATAAAGTAAATACATTTGCTACTGATGCAAGTGGGAGTGGCCAGGCTACTTATAATCTTCCTTATGGCAATATTTATACAACGGGAACTAATAGTATTCGTGCTTATAATTTCCGTCAGCAATTGGATTTTAACAAGACATTTGCAGAAAAACATGATGTGACCGCTTTGTTTGGTATGGAAGTACGTGAAAATAAGACGGAATACAATAATCGGAAATATTATAATTATGATCCGGCTTTACTAACTTATGATCTTATTGATGAACGGGTGCTGAGTAATACTTATACCGGAGTTTTGGGAAACTATGTATCATTCAATAAAAATGATATCTCCAACATCTATGAACTGGTAAATCGTTTTGTTTCTTTTTATGGGAATGCAGCTTACACGTATGATGGTAAATATATGGTGACAGGAAGCATTCGTTGGGATCGTACCAATTGTTTGCTACTGGTTCCAAGTATCAGAAGAAACCTATCTGGTCGGTAGGTGCTGGTTGGAATCTGGACAAAGAATCTTTTTTTAAAGTTTCATTTATAAATATGATGAAACTGCGTTTCAGTTATGGTATCGGTGGTAACATCGCCAAGAATTCTGCTCCTTATATGACGGCTTATTATAATAATAATACCCATGTGGGCGGCATACAAGGGACTATCAGCAACCGTCCTAATCCTGATTTGCGGTGGGAAAAGACAACTACAGCTAATATTGGTGTAGATTTCTCTATGTTTAGAAATCGATTGAACGGTTCTATTGAATATTATAATAAGTCGGGCGTGGATTTGTTAGCCAATACCAATGGAGTACCTACCGAAGGTTTTGGTTTTTCTACTTATACCATGAATAATGGTAAAATGAGAAACCGTGGATTCGAGTTGACTCTTTCCGGTGATGTCATTATGGGAAAAGATTGGAATTGGAACGTAGGTGGTGTGCTGGGATACAATAAGAATAAAGTGACTTATGTCAATGTAAAAGCACCTGCTATTTTTCTTCAGTTCGATTATCCTGCCGCCTATCCCCGTGTTGGAGTGCCTTATAATGCCATTTATGGATATCTGTGGGCAGGGCTGGATAGTAAAGGGCAGCCTCAGGTGTATGACTCGGAAGGAAATATCCATGTAAGCAGTTCACCGCAAAAAGTGGAGGATGCTGTGTATTTAGGAACTTCTGTTCCGGTTTATAGTGGGGCTGTTAATACCAATCTCCGTTATAAGAATTGGGAACTGGCTGCTCAACTGCTTTTTGAAGGGGGGCACAAAATGCGGAATACCAATATAGCCTATCCGGGATTAGGAGTGACAAGTAAGGATGTGAGTAAACGTTGGCGTCAGCTGGTGATGAGGCATATACCGATGTACCACGCTATGTTCCGTCAGAAAGCAAGGATTATAATTCTTACTCATCCGATCTTTATAGCAAGGCTTCCATTCATGTACTTGATGCCGATAACTGGCGCTTGAAGAATCTCTCTGTTACTTATCATGTTCCTGCAAGTGTATGTCAGAAGTTTTATGTAAAAAATGCACGTATCATGCTAGGTATGGAAAATGTGTTCACTTTGGCTAAAAGCCGTGATGTGAAATGGATGCTTGGGGGATATAGTAAACCAAATTATTTGTGTAATGTCAATTTGAACTTTTAAATGAGAGCAATATGAAAAAGATACTATTTATGATAATGACAGTGTTGGGGTGGATAAATCTGACTTCTTGTAATGATTATTTGGATATTGTTCCCAAAGGGAACAAAATTCCTACTACCTTGGCTGATTTTGAAGCATTGCTGCGAGATGAATATACCATTGGCTATATTCCTGTAACGAATAGTCTTTATCTGTTGAATGATAATTTGTAGGACAAAGCAGTCTGACTAGCGTTACCCTTACGAGTGCCAATTATCTGTGGAATGAAACAGCGGACAGAATTGTACTGAACAATCAGGACGAAGGGACTTATTACCGTAGTTATATGGCTATTTCCACTTGTAATCTCTTGCTGGAGCATGTTCCCGTTGCAACCGAAGCGACTGATTCCGAACGCAATGAGGTAATGGCTTATGCCAAAGTGATTCGTGCTATGAGCTATTACATACTGGCCAATTATTATGCTGATACCTATGTGTCTGCAACTGCCGGTACTAAACTGAGTGTACCTTTGATAACCAGTGCCGATATCAATGCTCCTCACAAGCAGGTCACTATTCAAGAAATCTATGATTTCATGATTAAAGATGTGAAAGAAGCCATAGAACAAGGATTACCCGAACAGTCAAGGACTGTTATCCATCCCAATTTGGGAGCAGCCTATGCCTTCTTGGCACGGGTCTATCTGCAAATGGCGAATTATGAAGAAGCATTGAAATACGCGGATATGGCTTTGGAACAGAACGATAATCTGTATGATTGGATTTCTTATTACGACACTCATAAGGAAGCTATTACAAAAGAAGACAGTTATCCGTCGTTACCGTCAGTGACAGGGTATGATTATGTGGAGAATTACTATTTCCGTTGTGGAGAGGGTAATCCTAACTATGCTACCAGCGAACTTAATATTCCGGTGGAACGTGCGGAGAGTTTCGAGGAAGGGGATGCACGTTTTTTTTCCCGCTGGAAACTACGCACGGTAAATCAGGATACTTACTATCAAGGTTTGGCCAAAGGATATTTCAACGGGGCTGGTCTGACCACTTGCGAGGTATATCTCATCAAGGCCGAATGTTTGGCACGTCAGGTCACAGGTAATGATTTCTCTGCTGCTATGGATGTGTTGAACAAGGTACGTAAGACCCGTATTCTGCCGGAGATATATCAACCCTTGCAGCTTCAACTTTGACAGAAGCCATTGACTTGATCCGACGTACGAAAGACAATGAATTGATTTTCACTATTGTGCCATTCGCTGATGCCCGGAGGTTTAATGCCGAAGGTACTTTTGCACGTGCGCTATCCAAAACATGGGAAGAGCAGACTTATACATTAACCCCGGCTTCACATCTTTGGATTATGCCTTTCCCGGCAGGTGCCGTTCAGAATCCGGGTAATGGAACTATCACTCAAAATGTATCTAAATAACCTATAAAAACAGACTTTATGAAATTGATGTATTTATTAGCAACATCCGCCGTTGTTTTGGTGATGATGGCATCTTGTACCCGGCAGTCGGTAACGGGGTACACACTGACAGCTGCAATTGATGGAATTCCTGACGGATCCCATGTACAGTTATTTCCTGTAAGTCATGGTCATGAAAAACCGGTGGCGGACACTACTGTTGTAGATGGAAAATTTATATTTAAAGGGGTGGCGGATGAACCTCTGGCTGTACGGTTGATGGTGAAAGATGCATACGGTTCCATGCCTCTGATGTTGGAGAATGGCAGTATAAGCGTGGAGGGTAAGGTGACTTCTGAAAACCTTAATGGAACCGTGAATTATAATTTCTCACAGGTTTCAGTGACGGGATCTCCTTTGACGGACAAATATGTAAAATTATTGAGCACACGTGATGCCTTGGATTCTATTTATGTGACGAATAACGAGAAGTTTAAGGATATCCGTGCTGCCTATGGAAAAGCGAGAGTTGCCAAAGATAAGATCTTGATGGATTCTGTCGTTGCTACGGAAGCTTACAAAGCATCTGCCGTGGCCGATAGTTTGTTCTTTGCTACGGTAGATGCCACTTACTATAAATTAGTTATGGACAATAAAGATTCTTATTGGGGGCCTCTGATGATGATCAGTTTGTTTTCTTATCTTACCGAAGAGCAGAAACCGTGGTATGATGCCTTGTCAGAAGAGGCTAAACATTCCCGCTATGGAAAAATGGTGAAAGAGAGTGTGGCTCCTGATAGTCAGATCGGTTCTAAAGTGCCTGTCTTTACAGCCAAGTCACAAGATGGGAAATCGGTAACTTTAACCGATTTGTGCCAAGGTAAGAAGTATGTCCTTATTGATTTTTGGGCATCATTGTGTAATCCTTGCCGTAAGGAGATTCCTAATTTGAAAAAACTCTATACGCAATATGCAGACAGGGGTTTCCAGATTGTAAGTATCTCTATTGACAAAAAAGAGGCGGAATGGACAAAAGCGCTGAAAGAAGAACAACTTCAGTGGCCTAATTTTTTGGATACTGAAGGTATTGCTGATATATATAAAGTGAAATTTGTTCCTACTATGTATTTGATAGATGCCCAAGGGGTCATGGTAGGAGAAAATCTTCGTGGTGAGGCTTTGGCAAATAAACTGGCTGAGCTTTTTGGAGAGATTGAATAATCATATTCTTTTTATGGCATTCTGACATAGGACGGGGCGGAGTCGATGAATAAGTTGGATCTGTCCCGTTGTCTTATGTTTCGGACTGACCCTTCTGTTGATTCAGCCCCCCTGTACAAGACTATCCAGGTTTATTTTGATTCAAATCCTTCATAAGTGTCTAATCCGCTTGCCTACAGTCGTTTATTATGAAGAATTTAAAGCACAATCCTTCATGAATCCGTCATTTTCGGGTCAACGGTCTAAATTTTAAGGCTGAGCCGTTTTCTAACTGAGCCGTCGGCATACCCTGCACAAAGCAGGATAAAAATAAAGAAGCTATCGAATATTCGATAACTTCTTTATTTGGTAGCCCGTGGGGGAATCGAACCCCCTTTCAAGAATGAAAATCTTGCGTCCTAACCGATAGACGAACGGGCCATCCTTTTTATCGAGGATTTCTCTCTCGATTGCGGGTGCAAAGGTAGTGACTTTTTTTGAATTTGCAAACATTTCCCAAACTTTTTTCTAAACTTTTTGTTCATAGTCCATTGAATAGACTATTTACCTAAACTTAACTTTTATGAAAACTATCTTTAAATCAATGAGTTGTCTTATACTGGGCGCAATGATTGTTACGCCGATGTTTGCGCAACAAAAAGATCTTTATCCGGAGTTGGAAGGACCGGGACCTGTTGTTATTATCTCAAAAGATAAAAATGGCAAGGAGGAATTAATCAATGTATTTGAAGAAACGCAACGTCCGCATTTCCATGATCCCCGTGCCCCTCGTTTTTTACTTACTGACCAACAGGGAAAGTTTGCATTGGGTATCGGTGGTTATTTGAAAACTACAATGGAATATGATTTTAATGGGATAGTGGATGACGTTGACTTTATCCCTGCACTCATTCCGCAACCGGGATCCACTGCTGTCCGTAATCAGTTCCAGATGGATGCAAGCACTTCCACTATCTTTTTAAAATTGGTGGGGAGAACCAAGCATTTGGGCAACTTCATCGTTTATACAGCCGGAAACTTCCGTGGAAGTGGAAAGACTTTTGAATTGCAGAATGCTTATTTATCTTTCTTGGGTTTTACCATGGGGTATGATACCGGATTGTTTATGGATCTTGCCGCAGCTCCTCCGACTATTGATTTTCAAGGACCTGACGGGATGACTTTCTATCGGGCCACCCAGTTGCGTTATGAAGCTAATTTGATTAAAGGTTTGAAAGTGGGTGTCGGTGTGGAAATGCCTTCAGTAGACGGAACTCCGGCAAAAGATGTGAGAATCGGTAAGCAGCGGATGCCGGATATTCCTGCTTATGTGCAGTATTCCTGGGCGAAAGCGAGCCATATACGTGTGGGAGGAATCTTGAGAAGTATGACTTATGAGGATCAAGTGAATAATAAGGCAAAGTCATTGACCGGTTGGGGGATACAGGCATCGGGAACAGCAAGACTGGGTAATTTCCAGCTTTACGGACAATATACTTATGGTAAAGGTATTGCTCAATATTTGAATGATATCAGTAACTTGAATGTAGATATCGTTCCTTTGGCCGACGAGTCCGGGCGCATGCAGGTACTTCCCATGAAAGGATGGTATGTCGGATTACAGTATAATTCTCGAAACGGGTATTCGCATCGGCTACGTATAGCCAGTCACGCCTGTTTACGGAAGATTGCTATGCTCACTTTAATGAAACCCAGTATAAAAAAGGTCAGTATCTGGTCGCTAATGTGTTTTGGAATATAAGCCATAACCTGCAGGTGGGTGTGGAATATCTGCATGGCTGGAGAGAGAATTTTAATGATGTGAACCGTGAGGCAAACCGTATAAACTTGAGTGCACAATATAATTTCTAACTTATTCTCTGTATCTTTGTGTCTGTCAATAATGGAAAGAGAATGAAAAAAATAGGTGCACATGTATCCGTAAGCGGGGGCGTAGAAATGGCCCCCGTTAATGCATTAGGGATAGGAGCGGACGCATTCGCTCTTTTTACAAAGAATCAGCGGCAATGGGTTGCAAAACCTTTGTCTGTCGAGAGTATTACTCTGTTTAAAGAAAACTGTGAGAAAGAAGGTTTTGATATCCGGTATATTCTTCCTCATGACAGTTATCTGATAAACTTGGGACATCCTGATAGGGAGGGGATGGAAAAGAGTCGTGCGGCATTCTTGGATGAAATGCGGCGTTGTGAGTTGTTAGGATTGAAAATGCTGAATTTTCATCCCGGAAGTCATTTGAACAAGATATCAATAGAGAAGTGCCTGGACAGGATTGCCGAGTCTGTCAATATGACTTTGGATAAGACGACCGGTGTGACTGCTGTGATTGAGAATACAGCCGGACAGGGAAGTAATGTGGGAAATGAATTCTGGCATTTGAGATATATTATAGATAAGGTGGAGGATAAATCTCGTGTGGGAGTCTGTCTGGATACTTGCCATACCTATACCGCCGGTTATGATATTGCGAATGAATATGACTGGGTCTTTACCGAGTTTGATGAAGTCGTGGGGGGAAACTATTTGTGTGCCATTCACTTGAATGACTCAAAGAAACCATTGGGCAGCCGGGTAGACCGTCATGACAGTATCGGAAAGGGGCTGATTGGTATTGATTTCTTTCGCCGTTTCATGCAGGATTCCCGTTTTAACGATATGCCTGTTATTCTTGAAACTCCCGATGATACCATTTGGAGGGATGAAATTAAAATGCTTCGCAGCTTTGAATTATAGCCTGTGCTTTGAGTGAGATGTGGTGATGCTTTTAATAGTAAACCTGTAGGTGGGAATGATTTGTGTTTTCATGTGTATGGTTAAGCCTTTTTTATTTTATGTCTAAACCTGATTGAACGCATTATTTCTATCTCCATAGTCTTTGGAGTTAACTCCCAAGCTTATGGAGATAACTCCAAAGGCTATGGAGTTAACTCCGCAAGCTTGGGAGATAGAAGTTATCAGTAAAAGAATCTTTAACCTGAAGGATACAACTGTTTAGTTTGCCGTAGTTTATAGGATAATATATCCTTTCCGTATCCTTCAGTTATTTTATACCCTGATTACATGTCTTTTATTTCATCCAGGTTCTTCTGGATATCTTCGTCTTTTAACTCATAATTCATCAAGTTACCTGCCAGATATTGGTCGTATGAGCCATATCAATCAGTCCGTGACCTGAAAGGTTGAACAGGATCACTTTTTCTTCGCCGGATTCTTTGCATTGATTCGCTTCGCGTATGGCAGCAGCGATGGCATGGCACGATTCGGGAGCCGGAATGATTCCTTCTGCTTGTGCGAACAAACAACCAGCCTGGAAGGATTCTAATTGCTGGATATCAACAGCTTCCATCAAATTATCTTTCAATAATTGTGAAACGATGACACCTGCACCGTGATAACGGAGACCTCCCGCATGGATATTGGCCGGAGAGAAATTATGCCCCAGTGTAAACATGGGCAGCAGCGGGGTATATCCGGCTTCGTCGCCAAAGTCATACTGGAATTTACCACGGGTCAGTTTCGGACACGAAGCCGGTTCGGCAGCAATGTATCGGGTTTGTTTTCCATTCAGGATAGTGTGGCGCATAAAGGGGAAACAGATTCCTCCAAAATTGGAACCACCACCAAAGCAACCGATAATCATGTCGGGATATTCGCCTGCCATTTCCATTTGCTTTTCGGCTTCCAGACCGATAACCGTTTGATGCAGTGTGACATGGCTTAATACCGACCCTAGTGTATATTTACAGTTGGGAGTGCTCATTGCCAGTTCGATAGCTTCGGAAATGGCCGTTCCCAGTGAACCTTGATAATTGGGATTACGGGTAATGATATCTTTGCCGGCACGGGTAGACATGGATGGAGAGGCGGTGACCGTTGCTCCGAATGTCTGCATGATGCTGCGGCGATAGGGTTTTTGATTATAGCTGATTTTTACTTGATAAACGGCAGCTTCCAGTCCGAATACCTTTGCGGCATACGATAGAGCAGCGCCCCATTGTCCGGCACCGGTTTCTGTCGTGACATTGGTTACACCTTCTTCTTTGCAATAATATGCCTGGCCAGAGCCGAGTTCAGTTTGTGGGAGCCGATGGGGCTGACACTTTCATTTTTGAAATAAATATGTGCGGGAGTCCCTAGTGCTTTTTCCAGTCCGTAGGCATGTACCAATGGTGTGCTGCGATAGTATTTGTACATTTCACGCACTGCTTCAGGGATTTCAATCCATGCGTCTGTCTGGTTTAATTCCTGTTTGCAAAGTTCTTTAGCAAAAATGGGGTAGAGGTCTTCCGGTTTCAGCGCTTCTTTGGTTTTGGGATTCAACGGCGGCATGGGTTTGGTCTTCATGTCTGCCTGTATGTTGTACCAGTATTTAGGAATTTCATCCTCTGGTAAGATAAAACGTTTTTGTTTTGTGCTCATAATCTTTCAATTTAATAGTTTTGCGGTCAAAATTAGGTAAAAAAAGTATTCCTTACTAATTTTCAACTACTTTTTTGTCGGGAACAATAAAAAAAGGGGCTGTCAGAGTAAAAATGCGAAGTTATTTGTTATTATAGACAGAGATGTGAATATTTTGATTAAGTTTGTTTTCTGTTAATGCAAGATAATATCGACATGGAACCTTTACACAAACTATTTATTTATCGTAAGAAGTTAGTAAAACCGTACATAGAGCGATTGCTGAAATGGATGGATGGGATAACTTATATGATGTCGGCTTTGTTAATCCTTACATTGGTTTATGAGCATGGATTTCTTATTTCTTTTGAAGAAATGGAGGTGATAAACATGCTGTATCATTTTGTCTGGATTGTTTTTCTGGTTGATATTTCCCTGCATCTTTTATTAAATTACTCGGACACGAAGCGGAAGTACCGGGGACTGGCGTGGCTACTGAGTCTGATGCTTTATCTGACTTTGATTCCGGTTATTTTCCATGAACCGGAGGTGCAAGGGGGAATTCATGATTTCTGGTCTTTTTTCCACAGCCGTTTATATCATGTGGTGCTGCTCACTTTGCTTTCACTGTTGCAATTGTCTAATGGGATAGTCCGGCTGCTGGGCAGGCGCACCAATCCATCTTTGATCTTTGCATCTAGTTTTCTCATATTTATTCTGATAGGGGCGGCGTTACTGATGCTTCCGCGTGCCACTTATCATGGTATTTCTTTTATCGATGCTCTGTTTACCGCTACCAGTGCCACTTGTGTCACGGGGTTGGTCTCGGTCGATGTTTCTTCTACATTCACGCCCGAGGGGTTGTTCATCATTATCATGTTGATACAAATCGGCGGTTTGGGAGTCATGACTCTGACCAGTTTCTTTGCTATGTTTTTTATGGGGAATACTTCGCTCTACAATCAGCTGGTGGTCCGTGATATGGTAAGCTCTCAGTCACTCAGTTCGCTACTTTCTACCTTATTATATATATTAGGATTTACATTGGCGATAGAGGCTGCAGGGATGGGGGTTATTTTTTTAAGTATACATGGCACTATGGGTATGGATATTGAAGAGGAATTGGCTTTTTCTGCTTTCCATTCCATCTCTGCCTTTTGCAATGCTGGATTCTCTACTTTGTATGGAAACTTAGGTAACGAACTGGTACTTCATAATCATAACTTGCTATATATCACTATCTCTTTCCTGATTATTTTGGGAGGTATAGGTTTCCCGATACTGGTAAATCTGTATGAGACGGTTTCTTATGAAAGCAAGCGCTTGTATCACCGTTATGTCAAAAAGAATAAGAGGACAATCCGTAAAATACATTTATATAACCTGAATACCCGTATTGTATTGATTATGACGGCTATCTTGCTAGTGACGGGTACTGTGGCCATTGTTATTTTCGAATGGAATCATGCTTTTGCGGGAATGACGGTTACAGAGAAATGGGTGCAGGGCTTCTTTAATGCGACTTGTCCCCGTACGGCAGGATTTTCAAGTGTGGGCATGACTACTTTCAGTGTGCAGACGTTGCTGCTGATGGTGGTGCTGATGATGATTGGCGGCGGTACGCAGTCTACGGCCGGTGGTGTGAAGGTGAATGTGTTTGCTGTAGTCATGTTGAACTTGCGTGCTATTCTTATAGGTGCCGATAAAGTTAATATTTTCAACAGGGAGTTATCTCATGATTCCATCCGGCGTTCTAATGCCACATTGATTCTTTATCTGCTGATTGTTTTTGCGGGTATCTTTAGTTTAAGCATTCTAGAGCCGCAGGCTTCAGTGATGGCGTTGGTTTTTGAGTGTACTTCGGCACTCAGTACGGTAGGTTCAAGCTGGATCTGACACCTACTTTGGGAAGTGACAGCAAACTGATTGTCATTGTTCTGATGTTTATCGGACGAGTAGGGGTGCTTACTTTGATATCCAGCCTTATTAAACAGAAAAAAATAACGAAATATAAATATCCGAGTGATAACATCATAATCAACTAGTTATGAAATACATTATTATTGGTTTAGGAAATTACGGCGGTGTGTTGGCCGAAGAGCTTTCCGTATTGGGACATGAGGTGATAGGAGTGGATACAAACGAGCATCGTGTGGATGTGTTGAAGGACAAAATCGCGACTTCTTTTATTATTGATGCTACGGACGAACAATCGCTCAGTGTGCTGCCACTGAGAGATGTGGATGTGGTTATTGTTGCTATCGGCGAGAATTTTGGTGCTTCTGTGCGTGTGGTGGCACTGCTGAAAAAGAAAGGAGTGAAACATATCTATGCCCGTGCGGTAGATGATGTGCATAAGACCGTGCTTGAGGCTTTTAATTTAGATAGTATTCTGACGCCGGAGAAAGAAGCGGCACGCAGTTTGGTCCGGTTATTGGATTTACACGTCAATGTGGAGTCTTTTCAGATTGACGAGGAACATTATGTGATGAAGTTCAAACTTCCTTCTTGTTTTGTAGGCTATAAGGTGAGTGATCTGTCATTAGAAACGGAATTCAATATGAAAATCATTGCATTGATAAAAGGGGAGCAAGTGCTGAATGGTTTGGGTATCTCGATATTGGAGCATCAGGTGGAGAATCATTTTGAGGAAAATTATGAGTTGGAAGAAGAAGATCAGTTGGTCTGCTATGGGCTTTATAAGAATTTTATGGATTTTTGGAAGGCGTTGTAGCAGGAATGCCTTTCAAAGAAAGAATATTTTTTTTCTAAGTGAGATTAAACCTTTTCTTTTGGGTTTAGTCTAACTTAATAAATAATTTAGTTTAGTTTTTAGTTTTCTCTGAAGGCCGGCCAATGTGATATTGCCCGGTTTTCGCTTTTTATAGAGGTTTTCTTGTGAGTGTCCGTTACTTTTTGTTACTTTGTCACCTAGAAATCGAGATTTAGATGAAACAGATATATTTTTTATTTGTCGTTTTACTGGTTGTAATGGCCGCTTGCGGAGGTAAGAAAGAGACTTCCGTTGATGCAGAACAATTGATGTTCCAGATAGACAGTGTGGATCATGTGACAGGTTTGCAGCGTATGCAGGTTTCACGTATTGACCAGCATATTGTCAGTGGCGGAAAAAAATATAATTTGTTTATAGAGCGTGCTCCCAGTGATTCCCTGCCTTCAGTCAAAAGTGATTTGGGGATTTTTGCCGATAATCGTATCGTCGTTAGAATTTCCCGTGAAAATGGGAGTCGGGTCTTTGCCAAAACTTTTACCAAGCAAAGTTTCTCAGGATTCGTAAGTGCTGATCATCTCCGTCATTTTATATTGGAGGGCGTGGTATTTGATGAAGAGAAGACCCGTGAGGGAAAAAATATCATATTGGCTGCCAGTGTGAGTTATCCTCAGACAGATTTGTATATTCCTTTCTCTATCACTATTACTCCTGAAGGAAAAATGAGCATATCTAAAAATGAGGATATGGAGGAGCTTCCTCCTATGTTGGGAGACAGCCTTAATTAAATCTAAAATACAGGAATAATTTTTCGCGTCATAATCTTTTTAGGCGGTTAGTTGTTGGTATGGCATTAACTAACTAAAGAATAAATTAGATTATGAGAAAGATTTTATTTTTAATGGCTATGCTGGTATGCTCTCTTCAGTTCGCCATGGCGGGCGATGTCGTGACCCGCGATGTGAATAAGCTTCCTGTTGCCGCACGTGAAATGATTGGCAAACATTTCTCTCAGACTAAAGTTGCGTATATCAAGATTGAAAAGGACTTGTTTCAGAGCACTTCCTATGATGTAAAATTGGCCGATGGCATTGAATTGGAGTTCAATTCAAAGGGAGAGTGGCTTGAGATAGATTGCAAGAACAAGGCGGTTCCTTCTACTTTTATCCCTCAGGCTATTTCTAAATATATGAAGGCTAATTATAACGGGCATAAAACGGTGAAGATAGAACGTAACCGCAAGGGATATGAACTGACATTGGAAAATGGGTTGGAAGTAGACTTTGATCAGTTTGGAGGATTCTTGAAGTTGAGCGATTAAAAAAGATTTTTTCTGTAATAGGGGAACTATCTCTCATTATAGTAATGATGCCATAAGAGGGTGTATCAGGAACAAATTGAACTATCTTTTTATTATCAGCATTGAAAATGATGGTCGCAACGAGTTCTGATTCACCCTTTTATGTATTATAAATACAGTTCTCGGTCTTTTCCCTGTTATTAATCCATCGGCTCGTAATCCTTTGCCAGACCACCTTCGCTGGTTTCTTTATATAAGGAAGGAAGATCATGGCCGGTCTGTTTCATTACTTCCACCACTTTGTCAAAGGATACACGGTGATTACCGTCTGTAAAGGCAGAATAGATATTGGCGTCAAGAGCTCGGGCTGCCGCATAGGCATTTCTTTCGATACAAGGGATTTGTACCAATCCGCATACCGGATCGCAAGTCATTCCCAAGTGATGCTCCAAGCCCATTTCGGCTGCATACTCTATCTGGGCCGGGCTACCTCCGAATAATTGGCTGGCAGCGGCGGATGCCATTGAACAGGCCACTCCTACTTCTGCCTGGCAACCGGCTTCGGCTCCGGAAATGGAGGCGTTGTGTTTTACTATATTTCCTATCAATCCGGCAGTAGCCAGTGCTCTTAAAATCCGCATATCGCTGAAGTCACGGCTTTTTTGTAAGTGATAAAGTACAGCCGGAACCACTCCGCATGATCCGCAAGTAGGGGCTGTGACGATTTTGCCACCTGAGGCATTTTCTTCACTGACTGCCAGAGCGTATGAGAAGACTAACCCGCGGGAACGCAGATTGTCCTTATAACCTTTTGCCTTAATATAATAGGTGGAGGCTTTTCTGCGCAGATTAAGTGGGCCGGGTAATACGCCTTCTTGATCCAAACCACGCTCAATGGCTTCTCTCATGGTTTTCCATACTTCTGCCAGATAGTCCCAAATGTCTTTGTCTTCACATTGCTGGACGTATTCCCAGTAATTGCGCCCGGTACGTTCACACCAGTAGAGGATTTCACTCATACGGTTCATATCATAGATTTCCGGAGTTGAGCCTTTGTCGTGCCCTTCTTCGGCTAGAGCACCTCCGCCTACACTGAAAACAGTCCATTCATCTGTCACTTTTCCTTTTTCATTCAAAGATTTGAAAGTCATCCCATTGGGATGAAACGGATAGAAGACATGGGCTTTCCAGATAATTTCTGTAGGCGCATGCGGTTGCAATGTATCTAAAATGGCTACATCGGTCATGTGTCCTTTACCGGTAGCGGCGAGGCTTCCATAAAGAGTAACTTGAAAAGCTTTGGCTTCGGGATGTTTTCCTAAGAAGATTTCAGCAGCCTTGCGCGGTCCCATAGTATGACTGCTGGACGGACCGGTGCCGATGCGGTATAGTTCTCGGATAGATTTCATTTCGTTTTATAAGGTTAGTTATTATGAGGAACAAAGGTATAAAATAAAAGGAGGAAACTAGCAAAAAAGGAAAAGAAAAACTCTCTTGACAAATAGGAAAGTTGTCAGGAGAGTTTGGAAAACCACCGGTAGGATTTGGTGTATTGTCTTTATTCTAATTGTCTTTGTATACCTTTGTCACCAACGACAAAATACTGATTATTTTCAATCAGCATGGCACGTCCGCGCTTTTTTTCCCGGTTTTCTTTATTGTCTACATTTACTCCGATAACCTTTCCGTTATAGAAAGTGGAAATATCTTTGAAAATGGTATGTCCCACAATAATGTGTTTTGCCTTATAACGTCCATAAGCATTTCTAGGGAGTCTTTTACCAGCGGATTGTATTTGACATCGGTGCGTACCAGTCCGCGATACCAGATGGGCCCGCTGTTTCCATACAGGAAGGCTGTGAGTGGAGAAAGCACTTTACGTTCTTTTTTCGTCATAAATAGTCCTTTGCTCATTTCTTCATTGACAGTGGGGATGCTCAAGTTCTTGTCATAGAAGTCTTTGCCTAGTCCGGCATGCACATATAGGTCGTTACCTATCATTTGCATGGTGTTACGGGTTCCCAACCATCTGCCCAGTTCGGTATCAGGACCGAATAGCCGGGGTACTTCATCTTTAGTTTTTCAGCCAATATTTTATATTTTTCTTTGGTGTATCGGAGGTCATTGGCCAGTACCATCGGTTCATGATTTCCCAGCATGAACGATACGTGTCCTCCGGCTTTGGCTGCTTCCTCTTCCAGTTTGTAGAATAGCCAGAAGATTTGCGGTACATCTTTTCCTCTGTCAAAAATATCACCGATAATCATCAGATGGTTTTTCCCGAAGCTCCATTTGTAGTCTTTATCAATGATATGGTTGCCTTGTAACAGGCTGATTACACAGTCCAGCCTTCCATGAGGGTCGGACATGACAAAAACTTTGTCTGCCTGGGGATAATTCCATCCGGGACGTTTTACCGGGTGTAGTTTTACATCAAATGGAAACCTGCCTTTGTGGTCTGTCACATGCAGGGTAAAGTTTTGAGGTAATGTGGTATAAGTGGTATCAATGATATTCCCTTTCTTATCTACATTGATTACTCTGATTTGGCCGTCAGGCTGATACAATACGTATGGACCGTCGGCTGTTAATTCTTCTTTTTTCTCTTTGTCTTTCTTCTTGTCTTTGAAATCAAGAGTTCCGGCACTAAGGCCGGAACTGATGAATGCGAGGGTAAATGCAAGAAGAAAGTAGTTGATAAAATTAGTCTTGCTTGTCATCGATTTGATTTATAATTCAGTTAGAGTTTATCAATTTGTGTTGACTATTATTTCAGATATTCTGGTGTTTGTACAATATTAGAATTAGCATTAATTTCTTTTTGAGGAATAGGTAATATTGTACGATAATAGTTTCTGTCGAAATCCATAGATGTTTTTTCGTCAGCGAAATGCACTACCTCTTTCATCATATCGTCTGTTTCGTTAATACGAGTTACTCGTAAGTTATTACGTAATAAGTCAAACATGCGGTGCCCTTCACCAATGAGTTCTTTCCTGCGTTCTTCTAGAACATCATCAAGGGTAACCTTTGCGGGCATCGTATAGTCCGGATTTCCTCGGAGTGCGATGGCTTTCAGGTATTTTGCAGCTTTTGTTGCATCTCCGTTTTTCACGGCTGCTTCGGCTGCATTTAAGTAAGTTTCGGAAAGACGTACTATAGGAATATTGGCATCCATAATATTTTCTCCAGGTTGTGGTTGATACTTATTCAAATACATTACTTTTTTGTCTTGATTAACTAATAACTTAATGCGTACATCATTAGGCGTTTCTAACAGATGGTGATAAAAACTGACTGTAATGCACATATCTTGATATCCTTTTGGAGAAGTTAGATATCCCATACTTTCATTGCCGGGGCTTTCGGTAGTAGTATTGACTATTTCGAAGAGAATTTCTCCCGGATTTGCTTCGGAGGCTTCCGTACCCCATACAGTGGGATATTCTTCGGTATTCCATAATTGGTATTTATTGGCTTCCGATCCTTTTATTGCTTCTTCTGCAGCTTGTAAAGCTTCACTGTTCTTCCCCATATACAGATATGCCCGACTTAACAAAGTTAATGTGCCCCATTTACTGATTTTACCTTTCTTATTTAAGGATAAATCTTTTTGATTCAAACTAGTACCTGACCATGAATATGTGGGTATCATTAAACTAGCCGCATTCTTTAAGTCTTTGATTATTTGATCATAACATTCAGCTACAGTGTTACGTGAAGGCTTACTGTCGGCAGTGGCTGATGCTGAAGTGATGATAGGTACTCCTAAAGAGGCTCCGTTATCTTTTAAATAAGTATATCCGAAGAAGCGCGTAAGGTCAAAAAGGGCCAGACCACGTATTGCTAATGCTTGTCCTTCCAAATCATTGCGGAAGATATGCTCATCTTCATCGTTTGGAAGAATTTCGATATTGTCAATGCCGTCTAAAATTACATTACAGTTTTGAATGATGGAATAAAGATATGACCAGTGTGTACTTGGTCCATTTGCAGGTAACCAATCCATTTGGTAATAGTGAGCTGTTCTACAAGTTGATTGTACAGCTTGCATGTCATCTCCTGTTACATCTCCGTAGTAGATTAAACGCCCGGAATACGCATAGGCATTACGCATTGTCGCATAAATGGCGTTTAGTGAATAATCAATGTCGGAGAGAGATTTGATACTCGTTTCTGTTGGAATTTGTGTGGACGGTTCTAAATCCAACCAATCGTTTCCACATGAAGTAAACAATCCGATGGATAAGACTATTGATAAAAAATTATGTAATGTTCTCATATTGTTGTTTTTTAGTGGTTAAAAATTGATGTTGAGACCAAAAGTAACGGTTTTTAAAGGCGGTGTGGTTTGAGTTGCACTACCGGCACTAACAGCCTCAGGATCATAATTGTCATAGGCCGCCCATGTCCATAAATTGCTTGCTGATGCATAAAAACGAACATTTCCTATATTGATTTTATTTGTCCATTCTTTAGGTAACGTAATGCCGAATGTGATATTTTTTAAGCGGAAATAATCAGTACTGTGGATACGGCGGCTACTTGTTATTTTATGCATTGATACAGAAGATGATTTACCCAGCATATATACTTCTATATTGGTTTGATCACCTGGCTTTTTCCAGCTATCACGATAATAAGTCGGAATGTTTGCATAGGAATCGTAACCGCCATGTTCTGTCTTTTGTGCCCAAGTATCATAAGAATATCCTCCGAATTGATAGGAGAATAAGAAATTTAAATCAAGCCATTTATAACGCAATGAATTAGAGATACCTCCGTTAACAGTTGGTTCTGCATGTTTATAAGGAATGAATTGTGCATTTTTAGAGTTCTCGGTAATTTCTTTTATATAATTTCCGTTCTCATCCAATTCATTGGTATAGAATAGAGGATTTCCTGTTTCAGGTTGATGCCCGCAAATTCTTGTACATAGAATGTACGATAAGAACTTCCTACTTTGTGTATTTGGGTTCCACTGACAATTTGTGTCTGTTCGCCATCTAATTTTACAACTTTATTGGAGTTATGACCTAAATTGAAAGTTGTATTCCAGCTAAAGTCTTTTATTTTAATATTAGTGGAATTAATAGTTAATTCAATACCTTTATTCTTCACTTCACCTATATTCATTAAATAACTACTAAATCCTGTTGTCATGGATACAGGACAGTCCATTAATAAGTTTTTAGTTGTACGGGTATAATATTCAATCGTGAAGTTCAGACGATCCCAAAAACCAAAATCCAAGCCAATATTCATATTATAATTGGTTTCCCATTTCAGATTAGGATTTGCAATTTGGGACATTTGAATACCGGGTTGCTCCAAGTAACCACCACTAATGGAGCTTAATCCCATATAGCCGAAATAATCAGAAGGAAGAGTACCGTTTACACCGTATGATGCTCTTATACGCAAGTCTGTCAACCAATCTTTTACAGGTTGCATAAATTCTTCTTCAATAGTACGCCATGCTCCGGATACAGACCAAAATGTTCCCCAACGATTGTCACGGTGCAAACGTGAACTGCCATCAACACGAAAACTAGCTCCTAGATAATATTTATTTTTGTAATCGTAATTCAAACGGCTTAAATAGGATACCAGTCTGTACCTTGAATCACTTCCCCCTACAGATACTGTTTTCATTCCATTACTAATGGCATGTTTGTCGGGAGTTGTAAAATTGTAAGCTTCCCCTGATAAATAGTCATTGTAGGTATCATCAATTTCATATCCGGCAAGAAAGTCCAAATGATGAATGTTGTTGAAAGTAGTTAAATAGCTTAAGGTGTTACTCCATACCATTTTTTTATATTCTCTTATGCGTTTTACTACTTCTCCATTTTCATCTTCACCGTTGGAAGTACGTGGGTCATACCATTTCTCACCTTTTACAGTAGTGTAATCATAACTGAATGTTGTTTTGAATTTCAGATTTTTTATGATTTCGTATTCGGCATAAAGCGTATTGAATGCGCGTAGCATTTTTTCATGTTTATAATCGTATTCAGCTGATAATTTGGGGTTGCGGTCATTGGCTTTACGAATAAATTTACGATTCCAACTGCCATCTTCATTGTAGACCGGATCTGAAGGAGTAGCCCAATTACGTGAGGAATAGAAAGGAGATGTATAAGTGAATCCTTCGTCATAAACACTCTGATTTACATTTGAGAAAAGTATCTTGGCGCTACAGTTAATTTGTCTGTTGCACTGAAATCTGCGTTCAAACGCCCTGTTACACGTTCCAAACCGGAACCTTGTACAATACCGTTCTGCTTCATATATGATAAAGAAGAGTAATATTTAAATTTATCGCTGCCACCGGCTAGTGATGCTTCATAGGTAGAATGATGTCCCTTTTGGAAAAGCTCTTTATTCCAGTCTGTGAAACCACACCATGGAATTGGAGCATATTTATCGATTTGCCCATCTGCATAAGTTTTACTTTGTGACATTAGCTCTTCCTCTGATATATTAGGATTTTTATCAGCTAGTTTACGTTGTTGATATAATATCAATCCATTGTAAATATATTCACGTCGTTCTTCTCCCCCCATAACTGGGCGATAATCCATTGCGAAATCATTGCTACCCCAGTCTGCTTTTAATGAAATTTGTGCTTTTCCGCTTTTTCCTTTCTTGGTGGAGATTAAAATAACTCCATTTGCAGCACGTGAACCATAAAGGGAGGCTGCTGCAGCATCTTTTATTACTGTAATATTTTCAATATCCGAGTTGTTTAATGTAGACATTATGTCAAATCCGGAGTCGGAGCTGGTAGCAGCAACAGAACCGGATTGGACGGGAACACCATCGATTACGTATAGTGGAGAATTGCTTGCATTGAAAGAACCCATACCACGAATACGGATAGAAGTGGAGGCACCAGGCTGACCTGAACTGGAAGTGACTTGTACTCCGGGAGCATTACCTTCTAGCAAACTGGAGAATGAAACTACGGGTAAATCTTTTAATTCTCCTGTCTTCACAGTAGAAGCAGAACCTGCGTATGCCGATTTCTTGAAAGTACCATAACCGGTAACAACCACTTCTTCCATAACATTATTATCAGGAGCCATGACTACTTTCAGTGTCTTTCCGGCAGTGGCTTTAATTTCCTGCTTGCCATAACCTATATAGGAGATAATCAAAGTGGCAGGTATACGGTCTACATCTAATGAGAAGTGCCCGTCCAAATCTGTAGTAGTTCCATTCGTAGTACCTTTGACTAAGATATTCGCTCCAATAATAGGTTCTCCCGTCTCATCCAGTACTGTACCGGTTAATGTTGTTTTCTGTTGAGGAACAGCAGACTTTTTTTCTTCAATTTGCTTGATAGCAATAACGCCGTTGTGAACTGAATAGGTCAAACCGCTATTCATAAGACATTTATCAAGCACATTGGCTATTTTTTCGTTATTTACATTTAGGTTTTGGACTTTTATTTGTTTTACATCATTGGTGCTGTATACAAAAGTAAAGTCGGTTTGTCTTTGGATTTCCCAAAGAATTTCACTCAACGTGGCATTCTTGAATGAGGCTGTGACAGTGGCTTGTGCAAACACTTTGTTGGCAGCCTGCATAAAACCTGTGGTAATGATACAGAAAAATAGGAACGTAATCCACAAACGTTTACTACTTTTACCGTGATTGGTGTAGTTGTGTTTTTTGTCCATAATACATCATTTTTATTAGTTATAGAATGTGATTGTTTTGTTATTGACTTTTACGTGTACTTTTTGAGTCTCTTCCAACAAACGTACAAATGGAGTGATTTCCGAATACCGATCTACATTGCATCCAAAGCGTAGGTCTTTTATTTTCTCATTGGCAAAAATTACTTCCATGTCATACCAGCGTGATAGTATTTTCATGATATCTTCCAATCGCTGGTCTTTGAAATGAATTTTTCCTTTTATCCATGAAGTATAAAATCCGGCATCTACCATGCGTATCTGTATGCTGCTGTTTCCGAGGCTGATGGTAGCTTGCTGGGAAGGCTTTAAAATACAGCTTTCTCCAGTTTCTGTATTTACTTTGACAGAACCGTTTACCAAAGTTGTCTGATACTCTTCCTGTGGATAAGCAGAGATGTTGAATGTGGTTCCCAACACTTCTACTTGCATGCCTTGAGTGCATACTATAAATGGTTGCCCTGTTTTGCAGACTTCAAAATAGGCCTCGCCTTCCAGTTCCACTTTGCGTGGACCGTTATCAAATGTCACAGGAAAGCGGAGACTGGTCATTGCGTTCAGATGCACTTTTGTTCCATCACTTAACAATAGAGCATATTCTCCACCTCGTGGAGTTTCCACTTTATTATATACAGGCTTGTTTTTTGGGGCTGTTTTTGATGTTACTTGGTAATTCAGCATTGTAGAGTCCATGTGGACTCGGGCTCCGTCTATTTTCTCAAGCAGACTCTCTGTTTCTTTATTTATATGGATTGTCTGGCCGTCCTCCAATGTCAGAATAGCTTTGGATTCCCCAGGTAGAATGGATTGTGCGATGAACTGTTTGTCCGAAAGAGAAACGGGCGAGGTGAATTTCATGGAAATACTTACAAAAAGGACAGGTAACAGAATGATTGCGGCATAACTTACTATTTTGATATATCTGCTTCTGTTATTATTTCTTTTGATTCGCTTTTCCACTTCTTTCCATCCGGATGAAGGATTGAATGCCGTATTTTTCCGGAAATGTTGCTTTTGGTTTTCTTCATCACAAATTTTCTTGAATAAAATCTCGTGCGCTGTAGATTCTTCTCTCCAAGCAGTTTAGTTTTATTGTTTCTTCCGGGGTTTATTTCTTCCGACAGATACCTTGCTATGAGGTTGGCTATATAGAAATCTTGTTTTATCATATTTTGACCTGTTTTTTATCTCTTTTATAATAAAACAGGTCTGTTTGAAATTTGGGTGAATAATAAAACGACTTTTTTTGAAAAAAAACAAATTAATGTCTTTTTATATAAAGAACAAGAGGAAGTAATAGTAGTCTTTCAAATTCTCTCTGAGTTTCTTGTAGGCTATTTTCTTTAATGTATGGACTGTTTCTGTAGATATGTTTAGTCTGTCTGCTATTTCTGCGTTTTTTTTCCCTTCCAGAGATAGTTGCATAATGGCTTTCATTTGGTCAGGTAATTTATTTATGGCTTCAGAAACGATACGATAAGTTTCCTCTTCAACGATTGCATCGTGAAAAAAGGAATCCTTTTTCTTTTCGATGACATTTTGAGCGTATTCATATACTACTTTTGAATGCTCCAGTTCATTGAGTGCTTTATTGCGTACAGCTGTATATAAAAATGCTTTTACCTGATGCAGATAAAAAAAATCTTCTCTTATTTGCCATAGTTTGGCAAATGAATCTTGTACAATATCTGCTGAAGTTTCTTGGTTTTCTGTATATTGATTGGCAAATAAGCATAGAGTTACATAATATTTATTGAAAATATCATGAAACCCTTGCTCATTGAGCTTAATACTTATAGTTGTATGAGAAGTTCCAGCTGCCACCTTTGCTTTTAATTTTTCTCTAATTTTAGTGCGAATATAGAGAAAATTAATTAAAAACAGCCTCTTATTCTATTAAAATATTATTTTAAGTCTACTACAGTAATACCTGCCCCACCAAATTGTACGTGTTCGTCTTGATAGTGTGCTACTCCTGGAACACTTCCCAAATAGCTGCGAATCAGGGTGCGTAGTATGCCTGTACCTGTTCCGTGAAGGATACGTACACGGTCTATTCCCAATAGTATGGCATCATCGATAAAATAGGTTACTGCCTGTATAGCTTCATCGCCACGCATACCGCGTACATCAATATCTTGTTTGAAATTTAGTTTCTTTTCATATACCCGATCTTGTGTTTCACTGCTGACGAAGGTACTTTTTACCATTGTTTTCTGGGTGGGCTGTATTGGTGTGCTACGTTCCAGCTTATCCAGTTTTACATTGGTTTTTATCATTCCGAACATAACTATTGCATTTTTGCCATTAATTCCTAGTACTTCTCCGACACTGGATTGACCTTTGATCTTTACAGTACTACCTACAGTGATAGGCTGTTCTTTGGGTATTGACAGTTGGGAAGATTCCGCCTTGGCTTTATCCTTTTTGTTTTTTTTCCGCTCTTGTTTTTCACGGAGTTTTTCCATTTTCCGGATGATTTCATCTTCCTTGTTCTTTTTCTCGATATCTTCTATCTGATTTTTAAAATCAGTCAGTTCCTGACGTGCCGATTGTGTACGTTCTTTGTCGGCTTGTGCTTCCTTGATGATACGGATGGTATTTTCAATTCGGGCATTTGATTCCTGTAACAATTTTTCCGCATCTTCTTTGGCCTTTCGCAAAATCTCTTTACGACTTTTCTCCAGTTCCTGTAGTTCTTCTTCGTATTTGGCGATGGTTTCTTCCATCTGTTTTTCTCGTTTGCGGATGTTCTGACGCTTGGTTTCCCAATAACGTTTGTCACGTACGATATCTTGTAGATATTTATCAGCATTGATATATTCACTCCCTACAATTTCGGATGCGTCGGCTATTACTTCTTCCGGTAAACCTATTTTCCTAGCTATTTCTACTGCAAATGAACTTCCCGGATTTCCTATTTGTAATTGGAATAAAGCTTGCATTAAATGCCTGTCATATAACATGGCGCCATTAACCACTCCTTCGTGATCTTCGGCAAAATGTTTCAAATTTTGATAATGAGTAGTGATAACGCCGAATGTGCCTTTTCATTGAACGTTTCAACACAGCTTCAGCTATGGCTCCTCCAATTTGTGGTTCTGTACCTCCGCCGAATTCATCAATGAGGATAAGGCTGCGTTCGTTACAGCTTTTCATCATTGTTTTCATGTTGGTAAGGTGTGAGGAGTAGGTACTCAGATCGTCTTCGATACTTTGTTCGTCACCTATGTCTATAAAGATACTGCCGAATAATCCGGCATGGCTACGTTCATGCATCGGAACCGGCATACCACATTGTAACATATATTGTAGTAATCCCACAGTCTTCAGACAAACGGATTTACCTCCGGCATTCGGTCCGGATATAATTAGGATACGTTGATTTTGAGTTAGTTCTATATCTAGAGGAACAACCTTTTTATTATGCTTGGCCAGCGAGAGTTGTAATAGTGGGTGTATGGCCATGGTCCAATCCAAAATCTGTTTGTCTTCCAATGATGGTTTGGTGGCGTTCGTCTGAATTGAAAAATGGGCTTTGGCACGGATAAAATCAATTTCTGCCAAAAACTCGTATGACTGGAGGATGGCGGGGACCTGTGGACGGACTATGATAGAGAAATCTGTCAGGATACGGATGATTTCCCGGCGTTCTTCTCCTTCCAATTCCCGTATTCTATTGTTTGCTTCCACTACTTCGGCCGGTTCTATGAAAACTGTTTTGCCAGTGGATGATTCATCGTGTACAATTCCCTTGATTTTCCGTTTTAATCCCGGTGCGACAGGGATGACGAGTCTTCCGTCACGCATGGTAGGAGTTACATCTTTATCAACATAACCTTCTGCTTGAGCGTTGCGTAGAATTGCATTCAAACTGCGTGATATGCTTCCGGCTGTTGAGGCCAACTCTCTGCGGATGCGTAATAATTCGGAAGAAGCGTTGTCTTTGATTTTTCCGAATTTGTCTAAGATGTTGTTAATACGCGTAATGAGTTGAGGAAACACGATAATATCTCCTGCCAGTTTTTGTAGGGCAGGGTAGGGGGAGTTTTCTTTTTCTTGTTCTTCGTCATTCGGGGTCAGTGTCAGAAAATGGATGATATCACGAATTGTTTCTAAAGAACGGCGTAAATCAAACAGTTCTTGCTCATCCAAATACATACCTTCTACGCGGATACGTTTTAGTGATGGGCGTACATCAAAAAAATATTGGTCGGGAAAACTGTCTTCCTCTTGTATGATGCGTATGAATTCCATCACCTGTTCCAGCCATTCATTAATATCCTTAAAGGATTCTGAGAAGTTCATTTCATCTACTCTTTCTTGACCTAATGTGCTGAGACATTTCTCTTTTAGTAAATGACGGATGGAATCGAAACCTATTTTCTGTTCGAAATTCTGAGGGTATATCATGATTTATTTCTTTCGTTTATTATTCGTATGCAAAAATACGATTTGAAAATTTTATAGCAAAAAAACTGGTAAACTATTTGCTTATTTAAAATAAAGTCGTACCTTTGCAACGCTTTCAACGGAAAGCACTTCTGAAAAGAAGTCTTGGAGAGGTGGCAGAGTGGTCGATTGCGGCGGTCTTGAAAACCGTTGTACTGCGAGGTACCCGGGGTTCGAATCCCTGTCTCTCCGCTGGAAAGAATTGCAAAACAAAGAAAATCCCTGTAAATTAATACTTTACGGGGATTTTTTGTTTTTGGTGCATAGCAAAAATAAGCATATCAAAGCATTCTTTCGGTGTACTATTCGGTGTACCTGTTTGCTTTCAATGTCAGGTACACCTATTAAGTAAATAATTCATTGTTTATCAGTATTTTGCATCTTGACTTGTTGCTCTTGGAAATTTAGTTTTGTGATTAAAAACAAGTAAGATGGAAAGAACAACATTTTGTCTATTGTTCTACATTCGTAGGACGAAATTGAATCGGAACGGTGAGGCTCCGATAATGATGAGAATTACAGTGAATGGAGTCCGGGTTGACGCTTCAGTGAAGAAAACAATTCTTCCGGAATTTTGGAGTGTGGCAAAAGGAAAGGCTCTGGAAAAGAAGCGTGAGTACAAGGAACTAAATCTGTATCTTGATTCTATCCGTTTGAGGATAATGAAAATACAGCGTGAACTGGAAATAGAAGGTGTAGCGGTTTCTGCCGGCAGTGTCCTGGAGCGTTTTTTGGGTAAGGATGCCCCCGTACAACGTACTCTGTTTGAGGTTTTCCGTGAACATAATGATAAATGCGCCCAATTGTCCGGTACGGACATGGCGCCTGCAACCGTGCAGCGTTATGAGACATCCTTGAAGCATACTCAGGATTTTGTCTGGGAGACATATCATAAGAAAGATATTCTTTTGGATGAAGTTTCCCGCCAGTTTGTTGAGGATTACGAGTTCTGGCTTAAAACCTCGAAAAAGTGTTGTCATAATACAGCCACCAAGTATCTGAAGAACTTCAAGAAGATTATCCGTATCGCTTTGGCCAAGGGATGGATGAAGAATGATCCGTTTTTGGAAATCAGGTTCTCGTTGGATAAGGTGGAGCCGGACTTCTTGGAAGATTCGGAAATCCGAAAACTGATTTCAAAGGAGATTGATATTCCACGGCTGAGTCAGGTGCGGGATATTTTTGTGTTCTGTTGTTTCACTGGTTTGGCCTTTTCGGATATTCACGGATTGAGAAAGGAGCATATTGTGGAGGACTCGAATGGTGTCAGGTGGATACGAAAGGGGAGACAGAAGACCAAAATCATGTGCAACATTCCATTGATGGAAATACCGTTAAAGATATTGGAGAAGTATTCCACCAATGAATATTGCAGGAAACATGGTGTACTTTTTCCGGTGCTTTGTAATCAAAAAATGAACGCGTACCTCAAGGAACTGGCTGATATTTGTGGTATTAAAAAAACATTGACCACTCATGTTGCGCGTCATACTTTTGCCACTTTTGCCTTGGCCAATGGTGTCTCGATAGAGAGCGTTGCTAAGATGTTAGGACATACCAATGTTCAGATGACTCGTCATTATGCGCGTGTGTTAGATCGTACAATAATACGTGAGGTATCACAAATAAAGGTTGACTTTTAATAAGTAGATTGATAAAAAGATGAGAAAAGTGCTATTTGTGTATATAAAGTTGAAATACAATCGTTTCTTTATTTCAACTATACTCTATGACTGAGAAAGTAATAAGGATTTTTTGATGTAATTATTCTATTTTGGTTGTATGGTGTTTAGAATAATTACTTTGAGAGAACCAACAGCTTGCTACGATATAATATCAGTCGACTCAGCAACCATGAAAGTCTTATAGCTTGGTTGCTGTGTTGAAAGCTCATTAAAAAGGAAGTATTATATTAAAGATCAGGTTATGTTCTCATTTGCATTAGTCTATTAAAATTATAACAGTAGAATATTGAATATTTGTATCCTATGATAATGAAAGAAATTTGTAAAAGAATTGCCCACTTGTTTATGGGTATAATAGAGTATATATAGTAAAATATATATGTATAGTTTTTGGGGTGTTTTCAATTAGATTACTACAAAAAAAATGAATACCAACTAACTAACAATGCTTTGAGTATAAATTGGTAGGTTGATTTTTCTGATTTACTGAGTATTTCAGATTGATGTGAAATTATTCTGATATTTTATATTTTCCTAAATAGTCGATGAACTCAACTTCATTATTACGTATTCTCAATAGTCGATGATCAAAATCACTTCCAATTTTGTCTCTAGCATCTAACTTTATATTTTCAATTTTTATTTCACGAGATGATATAGGCTCGCATTTTTTGTAATTATATATGGTTAAATTGATTCCATCATTGTGGAGTGAACTGCTAAAGCGAATTCCGTCATATCCTAAACTCTTAATATATTCAGAGATAATTTGAGATGGGATATAGTCATCTGGATTATTGGTAGGAAATGAGAATGCGCCTTGAATGTATGATAATATTAATTGTTCTTTGGATTTTGCTCTATCTGGAATTCTGTAATCGATGACCAAATCTGCTAGAGTTAAATTTTCTTTTACGGTTATTTCAGCAAGATTTATATTATCGGTAAGTAATGGACGCACTTCGAATATGGCAGTAACGGGGCTTTCTGCCATATATAAATACCGGATAAATTTAGGGTTGGCTCGCCCGTCCCGAACAAAATTATGATTGGGAGGAATAAATGATGCTTCTTTAACAAGACCTCTAAATCGATTGGATTCATTAAAATATCCACTATGATTATTGTTCTTATTACAGAATATTTTTAAAGAATGATCTTTGAGGGCCTTTTCATCAATGATACGAGCTCTATAATATATTGTATTAATTTTAATATTGAGTGTATGCTCTGAAATGTATTTTTTTAATATTTCAAGCAATGGATGAGTGATGAAGAATCTATTTTTGTGATAAACTTCATCTTTGAAAGAATTCCATAATTCATAGGTTTCTATTTCTAATTGGGTTCTATTATCCATAATTTATGAAGAGTATTTTAAGCGTATGAAGCTATGTGATTTAATATAACTTGGAATTTTAGCACTGTATATAAATGTTGAAAATATAGGTAACGATTTAGTTACCAAAGCCTTGCTTTAAGTTATACAGTTTTGCATAAAAATAAATAATTTTGTATACAAAGATAGGGAATAGTTGAATTGTAAACAAATATATTCATATGTGTTTTTAATTGAAGAAATTACTATTCCAGTGTCATAATAAAAAACAAGTGTTTTTTACCTTTTTAATATTTTGCTATATGCAAACTGAAAATCAATCATTTCTCTATTTGTTTCTGCCAAATTTTAATTACTTTTGCAAACAAGGTCTTTTCCATAGAGCAAGGACAAAGCACAGTAAAAAATAGGTTAAGGTTCAAGTATCTATTACGCTTGCTTTTCATGAGGTTGCTGCTCTTCTTATATGTAAAAGAACTATTTATGAGCCTATATTAGTTGCTTGTATGAATGATACACAGTGATAGAAGCCGAGATGTAAGCTCTTAAATTGAAAGACTCATGTGTCAGAGATAAAAAATAAAATACACCGTTAAGCAAATATTGCTACAAAAAATATTAGTGAATCAATTATGGTGAATGAAAACCTTTTAGCTACATATTCATTACTATCTTTTATAAGAGATACGTATGGCAGTGAATGTAACGAAAGTCTTACACAACTTTTCGTTCCATTAATTAAGGAAACTCTAAATAGGATGTTACGGAAGAAGGGGACAGCAATAATGGGTAAAGACTATTCTGAGATTTTCGATTCTGTAAGAGAGAATTTTCAAATAGAAATACCAATTCCTGTGATTATTACCTTAATGCCACAGGTTTGCAAATATTCGGGAGGTAGTTTTACTCTAAATAGTGATCATTCGTTTATTATTGATTCAGAATGTACATCTACGATTACTGAAGATTATCAAAACCAAAAAAACTAATAAAAAACTAGCAAACAACTACAAAATCTATTGTAAGGGACGCAATGTACCTTACGATTTTGAAGAGCTTGTGACTTTTATTCAAGATCAAAAGAATCGAATCTTTAACGATCAGTCCACTGCCATCTATAATCAATCATATCACGTTTCAAAGTATGTTTATGATAGAATAAAAAAGAAAGACTTTTATTTCGATATCATTTGTAGCATTTATCTTGGTGGAATTATTTCCTCTTATTTTAAATTTAAAATAAAAGATCGTATTATTGATACAGAATTATTAGTTGATACCAATTTTTATATCAGTTTAATTGAACTTAATACTGAAGAATCTTATGCTGCTTGTAAACAATTATACGACTTGACTATTGCGATGGGATTCCGTTACTCAATCCTTGAAACAACAGTAGAACAGATTCGTATTTTATTATCTAGTAAAGTCAGACAGTTTAAGTCTAAAGATTTATTTGCAACATTGGATGTTGCTGATATACTTTCTGCATGTGGTAGACGCGGTCTGGATCGCTCTTTTCTAGAAGCATGCAAGGATAATCTGAAGAACGATCTTTCAGAAAAAGGAATTTCTATTGTATACAACCAGAATATTCGAGCACTTTATGAAAAGACGGGTAAATCAAAAGATTTGCAGACTCTCACCAATATTCGTGGAAATAGAGAAAGTGCTTTTAATGATTTATTAGCTCAGGAATATGTTGCGTATAAACGAAAAGATAAAATTATAGCAGAATTTAACGATGTGAACTGTTGGTTTTTAAACAACTCCTATTCTGTTAATAGGAAAGAAAAGAGCCTACCTGTCTGGCAGAGAATTAGCATTACTGCTTCTGATTTGCTTGTGTTACTATGGCTTGCAAATCCGTCTCTTTCTATTGGAAATAGCAAAAGTATGCTTGCAATGACAAGTCTTTCTGCTAATGTGATTAAATACCGTTCTGAACATTATCCGTCTCATAAGGTATTTGCAAAATACAAGATAGAATTGCAAGATTACAAATAGAAAATAATATAAGTGAAGCATCTATTGCCAAGTTATGTATTAGAATGTCAGAAGGTGAAATTGATC